>ERZ1066135.6-NODE-6-length-232720-cov-10.837526_pt1 | contig 232720 bp, 208 predicted proteins | sample MGYA00382782_ERZ1066135 | MGnify/ENA primary metagenome ERZ1066135 (study PRJEB33369, sample SAMEA5778365) | biofilm metagenome | biome: Industrial cooling water; feature: Water cooling tower basin; material: Biofilm | place: United Arab Emirates | collected... | reverse complement strand
TTGACGTCCGACCACTTGTGGGCGGATATGAATCCAACGCTCTAACCAAAAAAAAAGCTCATGACAAATCATGAACCTTTTAAAGAGTAGCGAGGAGCAGACTTGAACTGCCGTCCGACCACTTGTGGGCGGATATGAATCCAACGCTCTAACCATCTCCAAAATCAATATATCCTTTATTTTTAAACACCGCATTTATCTTTTGTCTAATCTTCAATCGCTGCCTGTATTGCTTCAATTGCTTTTCTCTTTTCATTGCCACATTCTTATCAACATAAAATTCACAAAAAATAACAATCCACGGCCTGAATCTTGACGTCCAGTCATTGCCCAATTCATTATGACTTTTAAACCGATTTATTAAATGTGACGTGAATCCAATATAAATTTGATTGTGTAATGAAGAATAGAGTATGTAGACAGTGTAGTTCAAAAAAAGTTTTTGTAAAAATAAAAAAGGCTCATGACAAATCATGAACCTTTTAAAGAGTAGCGAGGAGCAGACTTGAATTGACGTCCGACCACTTGTGGGCGGATATGAATCCAACGCTCTAACCAAAAAAAAAGCTCATGACAAATCATGAACCTTTTAAAGAGTAGCGAGGAGCAGACTTGAACTGCCGACCTTCGGGTTATGAATCCGACGCTCTAACCAGCTGAGCTACCTCGCCATTTTGGGCGGCAAAGATAAGGATTCAACTTGTTTTTTAGCTATTAAAACAAAAAAACATCCGCCCAAAAACAGACGGATGTTTGTAACCAAAAACAAGAACACACTAAGGTAAAAGCACTTGGTCCATTACATGTACTACACCATTAGTGGCTAAAATATTTACCGGATTAGCCTTTGAAAAAGTACTATTGGAATTTCCTTTGATAAATCCGCTGTTGAATCCCAAAATTCCACGTAGTTGATTACCGGGTGCAGCAGCAAGTGTGGGGATGGAATTAAAAATACCGAAGTCCCATGCAAAATATCTTGTACCGGTTACATGATACTTTAAAATATTAGCCAATGCATCAATCTGTGCCTGATTAGTAATAGCTGAGATATTTGCAGCACTGTTAAAGGGCGCCGGCAATTTTGCAAAAGCTGTATTTGTGGGTGCAAATACAGTGAAATCACCTGTACCTGTAAACACGCTAACTAAATTTGTTTTAGCCAGCGCTGCCACTAAGGTTGAAAATGCCGGGTTACCCAATGCAATTTGTGCAATGTTTTGAGATGGAGGCAACAATACATCATCAATTACATGAATTACACCGTTGGAAGCATCTACATTGGCAATGAGTACCAGTGAGTTTCCGTTAACCAGCAATACGCTAAAACTGTTTGAGAAATATAAAGTTCCGCCGTTTAATGCAGTTGTATTGCTTCTTCCCTGGGTAATCTGGTTACGCTTTACTTCTGTTCCAAGAACATGATAAAGTAAAATATTTTTTAAGGCCTCAATTTGACCTGCATCTGTAATTGAAGCAATATTGGCAGCGTTATTAAATGGAACCGGCAGTTTGGCAAAAGCCGCATCAGTAGGAGCAAACACAGTAGCATTTAATGATGCAGAAGATAAAGTTCCTGCAAGCCCTGTTTTAACAACGGCAGCAACCAATGACTTGAAAAGAGGCAGGCTTTGTGCTATCTGTACAATATTTTTCTGGTGGCGGGCTGCAACATCATTTCCCATCATTCCGTTAAAATCTCGCTCAAAATTTGCAGCAGTTTGCTGTTCTGCAGTTACAGCATTATCAGCTTCAGCTTTTAAAACAGCTTCTTCATTTTGCTCTGGTGTTATGGCATCAGAAACTTCCTTTTTACAGGAATTAAAAAAAAGCGCTGCACTCAATAGCAGTAGTGTGGTTTTTGAAAGAATTTTGTTCATAACGAAAGTTTTTAATTGTTTGAATAAGATTACAGAGCACTAACAAAAATGTAAAGCTACTGTACACAAAAGCAGAGTGAATTGTACAAATCATCAGAGTGAAGTGTAAGCTTAGCGGAGCAAATTGCAGGCTAAAATTTTTTAGTCATTAAGCAGTGAGTAAACCCGTTGCCTCACTTTATCTGCGTTGGGGAGCATGGCAGTTTCCAAAGCCATATTCATAGGTACAGCCGGCAGGTTTAAAGCACCCAGTACTTCAACAGGCATATCCAGCCATTGAAAACAATTATAGGAAATGCGATGAGCCAATGCCTCTGCAAACGAATTGTTTTGCTGTTCTTCCGTAAGCACCAAACACTTGCCGTGTTTTTTCACTGTTTCAAAAACCAGTTGTTCATCTAATGGAAACAACGTTCTTAAATCCACAATTTCAATTTGGCCGGGGAAATATTTCTCGGCTGCTTTTGCCCAATACACTCCCATACCATAGGTAATAATGCAGCAGCTTTCACCTTCATCTATCATTTCATCGTCTGCCGTAATTACAATAGCTGCTTTTCCCAGTGGCAAGATGTAGTCTCTTGAGGGTTCAATACATTTAGCATCTTCCGAGCCCGGTACTTTACTCCAGTATAATCCTTTGTGCTCCAGCATCACCACAGGATTGGGATCAAGAAAAGCAGCTTTCATTAATCCTTTCATATCAGCAGCATTGCTTGGATATACCACTTTAATTCCTTTTATGGACAACAAAGTTGATTCCACACTTCCGCTGTGATACGGGCCGCCACCACCATACGCACCTATGGGCACACGTATCAATGTTTGCACAGGAAACTTACCGCAACTTAAATAACAGGATTTGGAAATTTCTGTAACGAGTTGATTAAAGCCGGGATAGATATAATCAGCAAATTGTACTTCCACAATAGGTTTCGCTCCTACTGCACTCATGCCAACAGTTGAACCGATAATGTATGCTTCCTGAATGGCTGTATTAAAAACTCTATGATCACCAAACTGTTCTGCCAATGTTGCTGCTTCACGAAAAACACCTCCTAATCTTCTTCCCACATCCTGCCCGTATAACAATGCTTCCGGATAATCTTCCATCAACTCACGAATGGCAAAGAGTGCAGCATCAACCATTAATACTTTTTCATTACCTGATGGGGAACGTTCACCTTTTTTTTCTGTTACAGGTGTAGGCACAAAAATATGTTCACTCACTGTTGCAGCATCAGGCTCAGGGGCATTGCTTGCTTTTTCAAAATCACCTGCAATTTTTACTTTGGCTTCTGCTTCAATAGTCAAAAGAATCTCTTCGGTTATACCCTGCTGTAGGCACAGTTGTTTAAGTTTGGGAAATGGGTCATCAGCAAAATGTTTTTCCAGATCTTCTTTGCTTCTGTAAAATTCTTTGCGCACACCGCTTGTATGATGATTTAGCAGTGGCACGTATGCCTGTACCAGATAGGGTTGCTGATGGGTGCGTACATAACTCACCACATGCTCCATGGTTTCATAGGCTTCTTTAAAATCACTGCCATCACAACGTATATGATGCAGACCCGGAAAACCTGCTGCATACTCATATGCATCCATTGCCCTTGCTTCATCTGCACTCACACTTATACCCCAGTTGTTATCCTGCACTAAGTAAATGATGGGTAATTTTTTTAATACGGCAAATTGAAACGCTTCACTCACTTCACCTTCTGTAATGCTGGCATCTCCCAGCGAACAAATTACAACGGGCAATTCTCCATACTCACCCGTTTGCAGTTGAGCCGATTTAATTTCTTTGAGATATTTTAACCCCTGTGCAATACCTGTTGTAGGTATTACCTGCATACCCGTTGCACTGCTTTGATGAATGATATTGGGTTTATCAGCACCACGATAATTGGGATGACTGTAATATTCCCTGCCGCCGGTAAACGGGTCATCAGCTTTGGCTAACAATTGAAGCATTAATTCATAAGGTTCAAATCCCAGCCCCAGCAACAAACTTTCATCACGGTAATACGGACTTACCCAATCTATCGTCTTTAGCAGAAATGCAGCAGCCAGTTGAATGGCTTCATGCCCACGGGAGGTAGAATGCACATATTTACAAGTACTGCGATTATTTTCATATGTAAGCGCCATGTACTGCGCATAACACATGAGCCTCCATGATTTAAGTAAGAGTTCATGATTCATCGTAAGCAAACAATTGTGTGCAAAGTAAAGACAACAAAGTGAAATGAATACGTTTCAGTTTAAAGCTGTTTCAATAAATAAAAAACCACCTGCTTCAGCAAGTGGTTTTTATATTTCTTACTAGTTGTGTGCTATTTTACAGAAACTTCCAGCAAACTGTCGTCCTCAATAAAACCTTCCAGTTCATCACCCACCACACATTCGCCCACACCGGCAGGTGTACCGGTAAATACTAAATCACCAATATTTAAAGAAAAATATTGTGAGATATTTGAAACAATTTCATTGAAATTAAAAATCATTTGTCCGGTATTCCCCTGTTGTACCATTTGTTTGTTATTGTACAAACAGAAGTTGATATTGTTTGGGTCAAATCCCTCCCCAATTTCAATAAATTTACCTACTACCGCACTGTTATCCCAGGCTTTTGCTTTTTCCCAGGGCAGCCCTTTTGCCTTCAGTTCATTTTGTACATCACGGGCAGTAAAATCTATACCAATTGAAATGGCATTGTAATACTTATTAGCATGCTTTTCCTGAATGTATTTTCCATTTTTAGAAATACGTAAAACAATTTCGGCTTCATAGTGAAGCTCGTTTGTAAATTCAGGATAATAGAAAGGCATATGCGGTTGAAGCAATGCACTTTTGGGTTTCAGAAAAATGACCGGTTCATCCGGCACATCATTTCCCAATTCTTTTGCGTGTTCAGCATAATTCCTTCCTACACAGAAGATTTTCATTTGGTTTAGTTTTAGTGATAACGTGTGATCTGGGCGATGGCTTTCCGAAGGATTTTGGATAAACTATTCGCACTTTTAACTTTATGATGATAGCGAAGATAAAGATTGAATATTAAAAATTAAAGAGTTATCTCAATTTTATTGGCATTGTTCATGGTTCGTTCTAAACCTGATATTACAAAATCTTCTATTATTTGAACACTTACCTGAATCTTTTTAACAATAATGGGTAATTGTTCCGGAAACCATCTTCCCAATACATAATCTACCTGCATGCCTTTTGGAAAATTGTTGCCAATACCAAAACGGAGCCTGGCATAATTGGTTGTTTGTAAAGTTTCCTGGATGCTTGTAAGTCCGTTATGTCCTCCATCGCTACCTCCGGGCCGGAGCCTGATTTTTTCTATAGGTATGGACAGCTCATCTATGATTACCAATAGATTCTTAATATCAATCTTCTCCTTATCCATCCAATACTTTACAGCTTTACCACTAACATTCATATATGTACTGGGCTTGATACAAATCAGTAATTTACCTTTTATCTTTATTTCTGACACTGCTGCAAGCCTGTCTGTACGCCATGTACCTTTGTGTTTTTGAACTAATGCATCCACAACATCAAATCCGATATTGTGACGGGTGTGTACATATTCACCACCTATATTACCTAAGCCTGCAATTAAAAATTTCATTGTTATTGAAAATATGATTTTTTGTTTCCCTGCTATATTTGTGGACAGCATTGTTACTGCTGCACCTGCCAGCCGGTAAGGGCATACCTGCTTTAATATTTAGTTTTACAACATCACCCCTATAAAATAAATTGTTTATAAATAAATTCCTTTTCACAATCATCTGTTTCAACTGCTTTTCAAATATCAGCACTTATAATACAATCAACAAAAATCCCCCTTTTAATTGAGGGGGATTGATTACAATTGAATACGCTTTCTTTATTTTTTGGCAGCCGGAGCAGGTGCAGGGGCAGCAGCTTTTGCAGCAGCAGGTGCGGCAGCTTCTTCCTGTTTAAGCTGGCGAGTTAATACTACGGATGCAATAGGAATACGTGGTGAGTTCATTACCTCGTAATTTTCAGCTTTTACATCTTCTACACGGATATTACCATTTAATTCCAATGGAGTTAAATCTACTTCAATGGCAGCTTTTAAATATTTGGGATAGGTTTTGATTTTTAAAGCTTTCATTTTAGTAATAAGCTTGCCACCGTCTTTAACACCTTTGGATGAACCTGTAAATTTTAAAGGAATAGTAGCAATTACTTTTTTGTCTTCAACCAGTTCTAAAAGATCAATGTGTGCTAAGGCATCAGTTACTTTATCAAACTGAAGATCCTTCAAAATGGTGCGGTATGTTTTACCACCTACTTTTAATTCTGCAATCTGGAAATCCGGTGTGTACACAAATGACTTGAATGCAGCTGCCGGTGCGTAAAAATTTACTTCTTCTGTGCCTCCGTAAATTACACCAGGCACATTACCTTGAGAGCGAAGTAGGCGGGCGGCTTTTTTCCCGTTTTCGGTCCTCAGGTGACCCTCGATGTGAATTGTTTTCATTTATAAATGTTTAATTGTTGACTTAATTTTATACTCGTCCGCTATGGTGCTCGGTTACTGCTCCAAAATGAACAGAACGCTCAGGAGATACGCAAAAAACGAAATGAACCATGCACGCAAAACCGATGACATAAGTACGGAAGCCTGTTAACAAGTAAATAAGAAGCAGTAATTAAAAAACCAACTAACTGTTTCTTCTCTGTGCATGCATAAACAAACTTGTTATGCTTTTGTTTTCATACGCATTGCGAATGGCTACTGCAAAGAGTTCTGCTACGCTCAGTACTTTAATTTTGGGGCTCTTCTGTTTAAGCGGAATAGTATCGCAAACTACCAGCTCTTCCAGCACACTATTTTCTATGTTTTCATAGGCTTTGCCGCTGAGAACAGGGTGTGTACAAAGAGCTCTTACGCTGCGAGCACCTTTTTCTTTTAAAAGAGCTGCTGATTTAGCAAGTGTTCCGCCGGTATCGCAGATGTCGTCAATTAAAACAACATCTCTGTCCGTTACATCACCAATAACCACCATACTGGCAATTTCATTTGCCCTCTTACGGTGCTTATCGCAAATCACCATTTCTGCTTCAAAAAAACTGGCAATTTCACGTATGCGGTTGGCACTTCCCACGTCAGGGGCCGCAAAGGTAAGGTTTTCGAGTTTAAGGCTCTCAATGTATGGGATAAAAATTAAGGAAGATTCCAAATGGTCAACCGGTATTTCAAAATACCCTTGTATTTGTGCAGCATGCAAATCCATGGTAATCACACGGTCTGCCCCTGCTGCTTCGAGCATATTGGCAATTAATTTTGACCCGATGGCTACACGAGGCTTATCTTTCCTGTCCTGCCGGGCGTAACCGTAATAGGGTAACACTGCAATTACTTTGTAAGCACTTGCACGGCGTGCTGCATCAATCATGAGCAACAGTTCTAAAATGTTTTCAGAAGGGGCGCAAGTGCTTTGTACTAAAAACACCATATCCCCCCGGATACTTTCCTGAAAGGCAGGTTGAATTTCTCCATCAGAAAATTTCTGAGTTGCGCATTTTCCGAGTGGAATACCGTATTTTTTCGCTATTTGTTCGGCTAAATGTTGGGAGCCGGAGCCCGAGAAAATTTTAATACCGGGATTCATTGTTGCTTACAGTTTGAGCTGGAAAATCGTTTGGTGCGGCGAAGTTAAGTGGTTCACTTTAACTGAGCTCAAAAGAATCCACGCCTTTTCAACAAAAGTTGACAGGTACACTTTAAAGATGTGAATTAAAGCACAAAACTATTCTTCGGATAGAAGGGCTGTATTTGCTGAAACGCTTTGTGGTAAAGGGTTTTGTTCAATAGCCTCTGTTTTAGGATTCTGAACATTATGAAAGCCTTCATAAGCAATCATAACCATAAAACAAATGGAAATAATAAAATTTAAGAGGATGATGGTGCTGAATAAGGAAGATTTAAAAAATCCTCCAAGGTGGGTAATCTTGGCAGGCATAGGAGTTTGGTTTTAGATATTGGATATTTAAAACTATGAACTAATTTTAAAACGTGCAACACCCAAAAAAAAGTATAAAAGACTGGGCACCTGATGACCGGCCACGGGAAAAACTCCTGAACAAAGGTGCTGATGTACTCAGCAACTCAGAATTACTGGCTATTTTAATAGGTAGTGGTACAAAAAACAAAAGCGCTATAGATGTTGCAAAAGAGGTATTAAATCTGGGATCCAATAATCTTAATGAACTGGGCAAACTTAGTTTAAAAGAACTGATGCGTGTTGATGGCATAGGTGAAGCAAGGGCTATAACCATTGCAGCAGCTTTAGAACTTGGCCGCAGACGACAGGCCGGAGAAAGCCAAAAAACGTACATAAAAAGCAGTAGCGACATAGCCCGGTATTTGCAGGCACATTTGAGAGATAAAACACATGAAGTGTTTATGGTAGCTTATTTAAACCAGGCTAATAAAATTATTCATGTTGAAACCATAAGTGAAGGTGGAATTACCAGCACAGTTGCCGACCCCCGTATTATTCTCAAAAAAGCATTACAACATAATGCAGTAAGTTTAATTTTATGCCACAATCATCCCAGCGGCAGTTTAAAACCAAGTAAGGCCGATGAACATCTTACTCAAAAAATCAAGCAGGCAGCGTTGTTACTCGATATCACCGTAGCTGATCATGTAATTGTGAGTGAAGACGGATATTACAGTTTTGCAGACGATGGCATACTTTAAAGAAGGGGAACAGTAAACTTAAAATAAAGAGGTGTTTCAAAATGAAACACCTCTTTTGTTGAAGGGAGGCTAATGGGGCTCGAACCCACGACCCTCAGAACCACAATCTGATGCTCTAACCAACTGAGCTATAGCCTCCATAAACGGGGAGCAAAAATAAGGCATTTATCTATGTTGAACAAATCATACACCGTCAAATTAATTTACACGACATTTGCGCCAATTTTATTAAATGAATTACTGGTTATTGCTTATACCTGTTATTAGTGCCTTTATTGGCTGGGTTACCAATTGGGTGGCAATTAAAATGCTGTTTCATCCAAAACTACCGGTTAAAGTGTTAGGCATTACGTTGCAGGGAATTTTTCCCAAACGTCAGGATCAATTTGCAGTGAAACTGGGTAAATTGGTAAGTGAGCAATTACTTTCTTTTAATGATATAGAATCTAAACTAACCAACCCCGCCAATCTGCACAAAATGATGCCGATGGTAGAACAGAAAATTGATGAATTTCTACGGGTGAAACTTGCTGATACTATGCCCATGATAAGTATGTTCATTGGCGATAAAACCATAGAAAAATTAAAAAGCGCCATTACTGCAGAATTAGAAAGCCTGTTTCCATCACTTATAAAAAACTACACAAACTCTCTTAAACAAGAACTGGATCTTGAACAAATTGTAACAGAAAAAGTGAAAAACTTTTCCTCTGATCAATTAGAAGACATTTTATACCAGGTAATGTCAAAAGAATTTCAGTTTGTAGAAATTATTGGTGGTGTTTTAGGTTTTATCATAGGACTTGTACAGGTAGCCATCACCCTTCTTACAGCATAAATCCCGTTCATCCTAAATCATAGCAACTTCACTCAACCTTTTTTCCGTAAATAGGTTATAGATACCGTTCATACCAATTAAAAGGTTAAGCCGCAATAGGTTTTTGATTTTTGCGTCCAAATTTTTGTAATAACATATAACAACATGAGAATTCTAACCATTCTATTCTTCTTTTTATCGCTTTCAACTTATGGCCAATTCCCCGGCGGTGGCAGACCCGGCGGCGGTAATACACAGCAAATGAATATGGGGCGCCTGTATGGTAAAATTATTGATACTAAAACAGGAAAACCGATTGATGCTGCTACTGTAACACTAACTCAAAATAAATTTGACAGTGCTTCCAAAACCAGGAAAGATGTTATTGTAACAGGGCAACTTACCAAAGCAAACGGAGAGTTTAGTTTGGAAGGACTCAATATTATGGCTCAATACAAATTAAAAATTACAGCTATTGGTTACAAACTTATTGAACAAAAAGTGGGTTTTACACTCAATATGAGCGGTGGCGACATGAGCCAGATGCTCAACAATATTGACAAAGACCTTGGCAATATCAAACTGGAAGCAGACATTAAAGAATTAGGTGAGGTAGTTGTAACCGGCGAAAAACCAACATTACAGTTAGGTATCGATCGTAAAATTTTTAATGTTGACAGAAACATTGTATCACAAGGTGGTACAGGTGTAGATGTAATGCGAAATGTGCCTACTGTAAATGTAGATGTGGATGGCAATGTAACATTACGTAACAATGCACCTCAATTATTTGTAGATGGCAGACCAACAGTTCTTACACTTGATCAAATACCTGCTGATGCCATACAAAGCGTAGAACTGATTACCAACCCTTCTGCTAAGTTTGATGCCAGCGGCGGACAAAGTGCTATCATCAATGTAGTGTTAAAGAAAAACAGACGAGTAGGGTACAGCGGTGGTTTGCGTGCAGGTGTGGATATGCGTGGCAGATTGAACGGTGGTTTTGATTTAAACGTAAGACAAGGAAAAGTAAATTTCTTTGCCAACCTGGGTGTGAATCAACGCCGTACCATTTCATTTGGTGAAACTGACCGTAACAACAAAGGAGATAGAAATCCGAATACACTTTTTACACGTAACAGAAATGTGAGTGATGGTACATTTATGTTTGGGCGTGCAGGTTTTGACTTTTTTGTAAACAACAGAAATACGGTGAGTGTGGCAGGAAATTTTGGTGGTGGTAACTTTAACTTCATTGATGAAAACAATATCAGATACGATACACCTTCACTTGCAAAAAATATAAGGGAGCACCGCTTAACAGATGGCGAAAATATTTTCAGAAGCCGTGGTGCACAAATAAGCTATAAACACAATTTTGCAAAACCGGGAAAAGAATTTACAGCAGATATTAATTACAATAACGGCAGAAGTGAAAATGACCAACTCATTAATTTTTCCCGCTTTGACCAAAATGGTTCATTCCTCTTAAATGGCCCGGTACAGGGGGTTGATGCAGGAGGTGACAATGATTTATTTGTAATGCAGGCAGATTATGTAAACCCCATCAATGAAAACAGAAAGTGGGAAGCGGGTTTACGTTCACAAACAAGGTGGTTTCAAAGCTTTCAACGCAACTCATTTAACAATGTACCATTACCACAATTAAGTAATGAGTTTAAGTATATTGATTATGTACATGCAGCTTATGCTACTTACTCTCAAAAATTCAAAAAAGCCAACTTTAATTACCAGGTTGGTCTGCGTGCAGAGAGTTCTGAGTATGATGGCGAGCAGCTTGGAAAAAGTACACGCTTCAGAAACCAGTTTCCTTTGGCATTATTCCCAAGTGTGTTTTTATCTAAATCATTTAAAGGCAAACAGGATTTACAGTTAAACTATACACGTCGTGTAAATCGTCCCAGTTTCTTTCAGCTACTTCCTAATACGGATTTTAGCGACATCTTTAATTTTCAAACCGGTAATCCTAATTTGATTCCGGAGTTTACCAATTCACTGGAATTAAGTTATCAAAAAACCTATGGTGAAAAGAACAACACATTTTTACTAACACTATTTGGAAAACAAACAAATAACCTGATTGCCCGTTATCAAAATCGTCAGCAATTGGGCGATACAAAAGATACGGCACTTGTAAGTACCTGGATAAATGCATCTACAAGTTATGCAGCCGGTTTGGAATTGGTTTTTCGCAACACACTTACCAAGTGGTGGGAAATTAATTACAACGCCAACTTCTACTATTCAAAAATCAATGGCACAACAGAATTACCGGATCTTGAAAACGAAAGAAATAGTTTCTTTATAAAAATCAATAATACTTTTCGTTTAGGGAAAGGATGGACCATGCAGCTTAGTGGTGACTATAACAGCCGCAGCATATTACCTGTATCCAGTGGCCGTGGTGGCGGTGGCGGATTTGGTGGCCGTGGTGGTGGTTTTGGTGGTTTTGGCGGTGGCCAGCTTTCAACAACACAGGGTTATATTGATGCCAACTATTTTGTAGACTTTGGTTTGAGAAAAGAATTTAAAGTGAAAAAGAAAAACACAGCCTCTGTTTCCATTAACTGGAGTGACGTATTCAGTACACGTCAAAACATTGTGTTTGCAACTGACAGCAATTTTGATCAATATAGCTGGAGAAGAAGAGACCCTGCTTTTGTACGTTTAAACTTCAGCTACCGTTTCGGAAAGTTTGATGCATCCCTTTTCAAACGTAAAAACAATCGTGTAGAAATGGATGATATGGGGCAGCAGTAAAATGCAGCCTATAGTAAATACAATTTTTTAGTAATAAGTAATAATAGAAAAACCTGCAACTGAAGTTGCAGGTTTTTTTACAGAATCAGTCACTTGCTGTTTTGTTTACCGCCCAGCATAGGCACAAATGAAAAGGCATCAAATACTTCCTCATCATAACTGCCATCTTCTTTTTTGGTTAAGCGTTTCATTCGCTGATGCTCACCTTCATCTACCGGTATCACCATTTTGCCACCGGGCTTTAATTGTTCTATCAACTTAGGTGGTACAAAAGGTGCAGCAGCGGTGATAATTACTTTATCAAACGGTGCAAACGTGGGCAACCCTTCAAAGCCATCACCAAAAAAGAATTTGATATTGAGGTATTTCTTTAAAAAAGGGAATGAAGCTTTATTGAAGTCAAACAATTTTTTCTGACGCTCGATGGTATATACATTGGCTTTCATTTCGCCCAGTACACAAGCCTGATAAGCACTGCCGGTACCAATTTCCAACACTTTTTCGTAAGGCTTTATCTCCAGCAACTGGGTTTGATAAGCAACCGTATATGGTTGAGAAATGGTTTGACCTTCACCAATGGGAAATGCACGGTCTTCATAAGCAATTTCGTCAAATGCTGTATCTAAAAAATAATGACGGGGAATATTGTTTATAGCTTCCAGTACCGCTTCATCAGTAATACCCTTGTTTCGCAAAACATCTACGAGTTTTTTACGAAGGCCCTTATGGCGGTACGTATCATCAAATTTTCTCATAAACAGGTGCAAGATAAGCACTGCCTGTATAGAATTGTAAAAACAGCACATAGATTAATTGTCGTGCATGCGACCAAAACCTCCTTACCGGTTCCACTATTTTTAAGCTGTGAAAAAAATCATTGTGTGCCTGCATTTTTTTTATTGCAGTTTAATACTGCCGGTAACGGTTTGCTCACAAACAGACACATCTTATTATAAGCACCTGCCGCAAAAAGATTTTTTGCAGCTTTATGCAGGAAGTTTTTCACGCTCCATTGATTTCATCTCGGTCAACAAAGAAAAACAAGTTCCTAAAATTAATTACTCGCCCAACTCATCGGCCTTTTGTGGTTTTGTTTTAGGCTACAAAAAAATTACGTTGTATGGTGATGTAGCATTGCCGCTTTTTACCAAAGTAAACAGAAGGGAATCTGATGTGAGGGCAGTTTCATTTTTTTTATCCTATTTCAGGTCACAATGGGGTGTAACAGGATTTGCAGGCTATAACAGAGGATTGTTGATGCGCATTGAAAATATGGGGATGCAGTACAACTCCCGGTCTGATTTAAGAACCTATCACGCCGGTGCCCATTTCTACAGAATATTTAATGCTTCTAAATTTTCATTTATCGCTGCAAACAGCCAGCAAATGCTGCAAGTAAAACGGGCCGGAGGCTTTATCATTAAAATAACACCCTCTTTCAGACTTATAAAAACACCTGAGAGTATTATTCCAGTTGAAAAAAGCAAATATCATTTTCTTGGCGAAATGGTTACAATCAAACAAATACAGTTGTTTTCCCTGCAACTCAAACCTGGCTATGGTTATAACTATGTATTTAAAAACAGTCATTTTTTTGTTGCACCTTCCGTTTTTGCAGGTGCCGGTGCAGATTATCATTTACTACAGCAAACTGAAAAACAACAAAACGGATTTAACTTAAATGTTGGTTATCGCTTTAAAACTACAGCAGGGTTCAACAACACAAAATATTTTGCTACACTGGAATTTTTAATAGACCATTCAAGGTCTTACTTATATCAATCACTGGCAACCAATACTTACAGAGAGTGTTCGGTGAATTTTGGGTTTCGGTTTTAGTCGTAAGCACCTATAGCATCTATTTCTTCATTCAATTGATGCGATTTTAATTCATTGATTCGTTTGCCTATTTTAAGCACTCTGTAAAATAACAGGAGCCCGAATAACAAAAAGAAATGACCGCCGATAATATATCCGAAATTATACGAAGCAGATTCAGATTGTTTCAGCAGTTTACCTTCAGCATAATTTACTAAATCTGTAAAAAGATTGAGGGCAATAAGTATGGCGGCAATGATTATATAAACAACTCGTCGCCTCTTTAACTTTTTAATTTTCAAATCAACCATTACCATAAGGCAGAATAATACCAATCATTTACTTTAACCCCATAGCATTAATAATTCCCTGAATTCTTGCATTCAACTGTTCATGCACCGCATCAAAATTTGAAGCATCGCTCAACGGAGCATTTACACTGAAGTAAAATTTAATCTTCGGCTCAGTACCGCTGGGGCGTGCAGATATTTTGCTGCCATCAGCCAGCACAAACTGCAACACATTTGATTTGGGGAGATTGATTGTCCACTCCTCCCCTGATTGTACATTCTTTCCTTTCTGCAATTGATAGTCCAGCAACTGTACCACTGCTGATCCGTTGATAACTGTAGGCGTATTATCTCTGTAGCCCTGCATCATAGCAGCAATTTCAGCCTGGCCGTTCATTCCTTTTTTGGTGATGGAAATAAGATGTTCTTTATAAAAACCATACTGCACATACAAATCAATCATCTTTTGATACAGGCTTCTGCCCTTGTTCTTTTCATAAGCTGCCATTTCACACAACAAGGCTACAGCACTGATGGCATCCTTATCACGAATCTTGCTGCCAATCATCAACCCATAACTTTCTTCACCACCCACAATATAATTTTCCTTGTCTTCTTTTTCTTTGATGAGTTCTGCAATCCATTTAAATCCGGTAAGCACATTATAGCAATTAATGCTGCTGGCCTTGGCAATCGTATCAATCATTTCCGTTGTTACAATCGTTTTTACCACCATGTCATTCGGCTGATTGATCCCTTTTGCCTTTCTTGCTTCAATCATATAATTAAATGCAAGTACCGCTGTTTGGTTTCCATTCATCAATACCCAATTACCATTTAAATCTTTTACACCAATGCCCACACGGTCACTGTCAGGGTCAGTACCAAGTAAAATATCCGCATCAATTTCTTTTGCTTTCTTTAATCCAATACTCATTGCCTCAGCTTCTTCAGGATTGGGATATACAACTGTGGGAAAATTACCATTAGGTTCTTTCTGCTCATCTACAATCGTTACATTGCTAAAACCAAAACGCTGCAACACCTGCGGCACAAGTGTAATACCCGTACCATGTATTGAAGTATACACAATCTTTAAATCATGCTGCGCTTTACACACTTCAGGATACACACTCAGGCTTTGCACCATATCCATATACGCTTCATCTATATCTTTCCCTATGAGTGTGATATTACTTTCGCCACCACTCCACTTTACATCATCTACTGAATGTATTTTATCTACTTCTGCAATTACATTTTTATCATGTGGTGGTACTAACTGTCCGCCATCATCCCAATAAGCTTTGTAACCATTGTACTCTTTCGGGTTGTGTGAAGCAGTACAAACAACACCCCCCTGACAACCGAGATGACGAATGGCAAAACTCAACTCCGGTGTGGGACGCAATGCTTCAAACAAATACACTTTAATACCATTAGCTCCCATTACATTAGCTACAATCTCAGCAAAAGTGCGGCTGTTGTTACGGCTATCATGCCCCACCACCACTTTTACATTGCCCTGCCCAAAACTTTGATTGAGATAATTAGCATAACCCTGTGTAGCCATGCCCACAGTATATTTATTCATACGATTGGTACCAATACCCATAATACCACGAAGACCACCGGTACCAAACTCCAGATTACGATAAAAGGAGTCAGCCAGTTCATCAGGATGTTCTGCCTGTAATTTTTTGATTTCATCTTTAGTAGAGGCATCAACATTTCCGGAAAGCCATTTCTCTACATTGGCATGAATCGTTGCTTGCATAACAATTGGTTTAGGAAATCAAATATATTGTAGTCCATGGTTTTTTCAATGATGAGTTTCTTTATTTTCAAAGAAAATAATTACATATTTTAAAAACCGGCATTATGGTTTGAAACCCTGACGGTGGTTTTCGTATTTTGCAGTTGAGAATGAAATTCAAACCGGGTATATCAAAACTCCTTTTTTGCAGTTGCTTCACAATTTTCTCATTGCAGCAAACTAAAGCACAACCTGCATTTTTGCCACCATCAGATGTGTATCGTCCAGAGCGGTTGAGAAAAGTAGTGATTGGTGAATCTATTGTTTTTGTTGCCACTTCAATAGGTTTGTATTACTTGTGGTATAAAAAATTTCCGAAAAGCCGTTTTCATTTTATTAATGACAACCGTGAATGGTTTATGATTGATAAAATGGGGCATGCTACCACAGCTTACAGCATTGCTACCATGCACCACGACCTCATGCGCTGGAGCGGCGTAAAACCAGGTACCGCCATAGCCACAAGTGCTATTACTTCATTAGCATTTTTAAGCATTGTAGAAGTGATGGATGGTTTTTCCAGAGACTGGGGCTTTTCAAAAGGTGATATGCTGGCCAATATTTCGGGAGCAGCTTTATTTGCAGCACAGCAGCATTGGTGGGGACAGCAACGTATAAACTTAAGAGTTTCGGCAAGGTTCAGTCCGTATGCAAAGTACAATCCATCATTATTGGGAAATGACTGGGCATCCCGGCTGATGAAAGATTATAACGGACAAACCTATTGGCTTTCAGTCAACATTTATTCCTTTTTACCCGGTAACAGCAATTTTCCTGTATGGTTCAATGCAGCCGCAGGATTTGGTGCTGATGGTATGACAGGAGCACGAAATAATCCCGATTCTATTGGTGGTAAACCCATCCCTTTGTTTAAAAGAAAACAACAATTTTACCTGGCTGCCGATGCTGATTTATCAAGACTGAACAATTCAAATGCCGTAAGCGTACCGCTCTATTTTCTGCAGTTTATTAAAACACCTGCTCCGGCAATTGAAGTAAATTCAGATGGAAAGATTAAATTGCGAGCGATACAATTTTAATTGCTTATGGGAACGATTGAAAAGATTTTTTTTGCCTTGATAGCCTTATTTCTTTTTGTATATGTACTTAAAGGATTTCTTTTAGTAGGTTATAACCACTACAAATATAAAAGTAAAAGTGCCGGGGTTATGTTAAGTGAACTGTTAAGAGTTTTAATTACGCTAAAACCTATTATACATAAGAGATTAGAACCTAAAGGTTATGATTACAAAATGTATGAGCGCTTTCAAAAAAAATATGTTACCTATTACGCTATACTCTGGATATGTCTATTTATAATTCTTTTTCTTGTCGCAAAAATTTACCTGGGATTATTCTAAAATTACCAGCTGAATGTAGTATTGGTTTCCGGTGCATTTAAGCGAAAGCTTTTTGTTTCGCCTTTATTTTTAAAATGAATAATGTTAATTTGACCGCTGCGCAGATTGTAAAGCACATCATTAAAAACATTCACTGATTTTAAGGAAGAAACATTTTTAATCAACAGATAATTCCAGGTAGCTTCCTGTTCTAATTCATAACCCAGCATTTCATAGCTTAACGGCTTACCATCAACAACAATTTTTAAATGTTTCTGTAAATATGCAAATACCAAAGCCTGTATTGCCTGTTTATCTTTTTCATCAGTGAGCACCACTTGTTTTTTATACTCTGCCTTCATGGCATCTTCAAGATCATCCGTAAAAATCTTACAGGCAATCTGCAATTCTTTATGCTGAGGGCGGTACTCAATTTCTGTAACGCTCACATAGTAAGGATGTGTTGTAAAAGCTGAAAGCAAGAAGCCGGCAGTAATGAGTACGATGACACCCGAAATAATCCTGAACGCATTTACTTTTAGCAGCAAGTGCTGAATACTTACTACCCACTCCCTACCATCGGCTATTGATTGGTTTGCCGCTCGCCGTTCGTGTAATTTTACCGCTTTCCGTATATTAAATTTCATAAGCACAAACTTCTGACATATTTTTCAACCTTCAATAACCAACCGTGTATTAATGGGCGATTTTGGCTTTTATTTTAAGGAAGGGATTTATCACATCACTGACTGGAAGGGTTATGACCATATTCTGTTTGTGATGGCGCTTTGTCTTCCCTATTTGCTCAAAGACTGGAAACAGATTTTGTTTATGGTTACAGCTTTTACTATTGGCCATAGCATCACTTTAGCGTTGAGTGTGTTTAATAAGATTTTAATAAGCAGCGAATGGATAGAGTTTCTTATACCGGTTACAATCTGCATTACAGCATTGGAAAATTTAGCCAAAAAAAATACAGATAAAGTGCATTACCGCCGGCGGTATATTTCCGTATTAGTATTTGGTTTGATTCACGGTATGGGTTTTAGTAACTATTTAAAAAGCATGTTGGGTAAAGAGGAAAGTATTTTTACCCAATTACTGGCTTTCAACATTGGCCTTGAAACAGGACAACTTTTTATTGTAGCAGTTGTTGTTCTGATTTCTTTTATTGTTGTACAAATCCTTAATACACAAAGAAGAGAGTGGACGGTGTTTGTGAGCGGAGGTATTTTTGGATTGGCTTTCGTTATGACATTAGAACGTTTACCATTATAAAATCAAAATGTATGAGAATGAAGATGCGTTTATTAGCTGTTGCCTGTTGCCTGAGCACATCACTTATGGCACAGCCACCGTTGAGCAACCCCGGCAGCAACCACGGCAACCGTTTTGAACAATTGGGCTACTTATTACAAAGTCCTAACGAATACCGCACAGCCAGTGGCGCCCCGGGCCCCAAATACTGGCAGCAGCGTGCAGACTATAACATTACTGCCGAACTGGATGAAGTAAATCTGAAACTTACAGGAAGTGAAACCATCACTTACACAAACAACTCACCTGATCAACTTACCTATTTGTGGCTGCAGCTTGATGGTAATTATCAGGAAGCGAACGCTGATGTGATGTACACCGGCCGCAGCCGTATGGATGCTACTATGAGCAATAACCAGCTTAAGCGAATTGAACCCTGGCGTACTTCCAGAGAGTTAGGTTTGGGTGTTAACATAACAAAAGTAGTTGATGGCACAGGCAAACCATTGGCTTACACCATCAATAAAACGATGATGCGTATTGATTTGCCTGTGGCATTAAAACCCGGTCAAAAATTTGTATTCAGTATTGACTGGAATTATAAAATACCCAACCGTGGTGCAGACGGAGGAAGAAGTGGTTATGAAATTGTGGGCGAAGATGAGAACAAAGTATTTTGTATGACACAGTGGTATCCACGTATGGCAGTGTACAGCGATTTTCAGGGCTGGCAGCACTTGCAGTTTACAGGTGGTGCTGAGTTTGCACTCAACTTTGGCAACTATAATATGAAACTCACAGTACCTTCTGATTTTATAGTATCCTCAACTGGCGAATGCAGTAACTATAAGCAGGTATTAAGTGCAGAACAGTTTAACCGCTGGACACAGGCACAAAATGCAAAAGATGTAGTGGAAGTGGTTACACTTGGTGAAGCAGTAGCCAATGAAAAAGATAAAAGCACAGATAAAAAAACATGGAACTATACTGCAGAAAATGTACGTGATGTAGCCTGGGTTACCAGTCGTAAATTCATTTGGGATGCAATGCCTACTTATGTAAATGGTAAGAAGGTAATGGCCATGAGCTATTATCCCAAAGAAGCTTATAACCTTTGGAGAAGATACTCTACAAAAGTTACAGCACATACCCTGAAAGTGTATTCAAAACACACAACTCCCTATCCTTACCCCGTAGCTATAAGTGTAGAAGGAAGCCAGGGAATGGAATACCCCATGCTTGCCATTAATTTTGGCCGATGCGAAAAAGACGGCTCTTATAGTGAAGCTACCAAGTATGGAATGATTGGCGTTACCATTCATGAAGTGGGCCATAACTTTTTTCCGATGATTGTAAACAGTGATGAGCGCCAGTACTGGTGGATGGATGAAGGATTAAATACCTTTACCCAATTCCTTACTGAACAGGAATTTGACAATAACTATCCCAGCCGCCGTGGCCCTGCTCATTTGATAACAGATTACATGCGTTTACCCAAAGACCAATTAGAGCCAATTATGACAATGGGTGATAATGTGGTGAATGTAGGTGCCAATGCGTATGCAAAAGCAGCAACCGGTTTAAACATTTTGCGTGAAACGATTATGGGCAGAGAGCTGTTTGATTTTGCATTTCGTGAATATGCACGCCGCTGGGCGTTTAAACATCCTACACCTGCTGATCTCTTCCGTACAATGGAAGATGCAAGCGGTGTGGACCTGGATTGGTTCTGGCGTGGCTGGTACTACGGAACAGACCCTGTAGATATTTCATTGGACACAGTAAAGTGGTTTAAGATGAATAATGCAGATAATGCAAAACTCTTCCGCCAGCAGCCATTTGAGCAAATTGGTAAAGAGCGAAACAAAAATGATAAGACCATTACGTTTGCAACAGATGCAGATACCAGCCTGCGTGATTTTTATTATTACAACCGCAATGCTGATATTATTTATGCACAGCAGCAGCGTGAAGCAGGTGCTGCCAACAATATGGACAAAGAAAATGCAACACAATGGGCCAATAAAAACTTCTATGAACTTACTTTTAATAACAAAGGCGGCATGGTAATGCCCATTATTGTTGAGTTTACGTTTAAAGATGGTACCAAAGAAATAGATCGTATTCCTGCAGGTATCTGGAAACTCAATGAAAAACAGGTTACCAAAGTTTTCATTAAGGATAAGGAAGTGGCCAGCATTCGTTTAGACCCCAATAAAGAAACAGCCGACATCAATGAAGAAAATGGTTTGTGGCCTGTAAAAGAAATGCCCAGCCGTTTTGATTTATTCCGTGCGGGTGGGTTTGGAGGTGCACGTGGACAAAGCGGTGGAGGTAATTCAATGCAGCGTGCACAAAAAGCACCCGATAAAAATCCACAACAAAAGCAATAAGATTTCAACGAAACTGCAACTCAAATGTTTCAGAAAAGGTACAGAGATTTTTCTTTGTACCTTTTGTGTTTTAACTTACTCCATGTAACACGTTAGTTGAAAAAAATATTAGAATTATGAAAATTCTGAATTCATTCATTTTTCTTTTTCTATCTGTCAAACTTTTTGCATCAAAAGTTGACACAAACTCTGTATACAGCCCTTCAATGAAAAAGGAAATTAAATGCGTGGTTATAACGCCTGACAGTTATAAAAAAAGAAACAACCGCTATCCGGTTGTGTATTTACTGCATGGTTACAGCGGCAATTATGCCCAATGGGTTAAAAGTGCACCACAGCTGAAAAAACAAGCCGATGAATTTCAATTGATCATTGTATGCCCTGATGGTGGTTATGGAAGTTGGTATTTAGACAGTCCGGTTGACAGCACATTTAAATACGAAACCTTTATAATAAAGGAACTGATCCCATTTATTGATACTCATTATAAAACAAAAGCTGATAAAGCGCATCGTGCCATCAGTGGACTTAGTATGGGCGGACACGGAGCTATGTATCTCAGCATACGAAATAAAGAAATCTTTGGTTTTGCAGGTTCAATATGCGGCGGTGTAGATGTAAGACCATTTCCCGATAACTGGGAGTTAACGAAGCGCTTAGGAGATACCACTTGCTGTAAACAAAACTGGGAAAATGTAAGCGTAATAAATATTATTGATAATTTAAAGAATGGTGAAGTAAACCTGATTATTGATTGCGGGCTGGGCGATTTTTTTTTAAATGTTAACAGGGCACTTCATCAAAAGCTCATGCGGCTGAAAATAGATCATGACTATATTGAGCGGCCCGGCAAGCATAATAAAGATTATTGGAGCAGTGCCATTGATTATCACTTATTGTTTTTTAAAAAAGAATTTGATAAAAATTAAAATTAATAATACGAAAAGAATTATTTCATAGCTTTTATTTCATTCAGAAGTTTGCCTGCATAATTGCTGTTCATCAATGAAAGTTCATTGTATTTTTTAACCGCATCTGCCTTACTGCTAATCCGAACAAAGCATAAGCCAAGGTAATACAAGGTAGTTTCAGTTTTGGGCTGGAGGGTGTTGGCAATATTGAGGTTGCTAATGGCCATTGAATACATTTTGATGGAATAATAGGAATAACCAATCTCAGCATAGGCAGTTGTATTAGAAGAGTCAGACTGAATTGATTTTTGCAAATGCGTAATGGCTTTATCAAACTGTTTTATTTCATTAAAACACCAACCGATATCACTGAGGAGTTTGGAATCGTTTGGTTTTTGTTCTAAAGCCTTTAACATAAGCGGCAGCGCTTCATTGCACTTACGCTCTTTTTTAAGTACCTGTGCTTTGGTGTATAAGTCAGCTTCTGTCTGCGCATTTAACTGATGTAAACAGCAGGAAAGTATAAAAACAATAAAGAAAAATCGTTTCATGAATACTAAGTTACAAGAGAACATAATACAACTTAAAAATCAATAATTATTCACCACTCTCATAAATGATTTCATTCATCACCCACTATTACCTATTCACTATTCCATAACCTCCACCCTTCTTCTGCCTGAAGCTCCAGCATTTCCAACCCATTTTTAATAACTGCTCCTCTTTGTGATGCTTCCTGTAAAAAAGCCGTTACAGCCGGGTTATAAACCAAATCATAACACAAATGATTGGGGCCAATACCTGCATAGGGCAATGATGGTTTGGTAGTTACATTTGGTTGCATACCCAATGGTGTTGTGTTTATGATCAATGGATAATCAGTAAGCAGCGCTTCATCCAATTCATCATAACTCAAAATACCATCAATTTTTTTTCGGGATACATACCTGCAGTCAATACCAATATTTTTCAGCACCCATTCCACAGCCTTGGCTGCACCGCCTGTACCTAATATCAAGGCTTTTGTATGATGCGCCTGCAAAAGTGGTTTCAGTGATTGCTCAAAACCCGCAACATCTGTATTATACCCTTTTAAATGCCCATTTCGAATTGTAATGCAGTTACAGGCACCGGTTTCTGCCACCACTTTTGAATAGTCATTTAGGTATGGTAATACCTGCTCTTTGTAAGGAATGGTTACGTTCAATCCGCACAAATAAGGATGTGCCTGTACTAATTGTGGCAAGTGGTTGATATGTTCTAAAGGAAAAAGCTCATAAACACAATCTTCAATTCCTTCTTTCAAAAATTTATCGGTAAAATATTTTTTGGAGAAGGAATGACTGAGTGGAAAACCAATTAAACCGTATAGTTTCATTATTTAGATGTTTCCTTTTTATCAAGAAACAGGTGAAACGTATCGCCTCTTAAACCCACACGCATTGCTTCCAGTGCAATTACTTCATACGGTGCAATATTGCCAAGGTTTACATTGCAGCCTATCAGTTCAATAAAGTATAAGGCCTGTGCTTTTTGCGGTGCTTCCCAAATAATTTTTTCTTCGGGTATTTTAGTAAGAATTTCCTGTACCAGCCCTTCACGAACTTCACCGCTTCCACGATAGATACCCACATTACCGGCCTCACGTGCTTCAGCAATTACATAAGTAGCCCCTGCTGAAAGTTCGGCAGTCATTAATTCAATCCATTTGTAAGGGGGAATAATGTGTGCGGCATCTTTACTACCTACCTCGCTCAGCACCGTGCCATATTGAGTAAGTTTTTCAATATAACCGCACTTTTCAGCATGCGGTATCGTAATGGAGCCATCGCTTACTTCCATCCAGTCTATACTGTAATCTTTACAAACGGATATATAATCTTCAAACTGATTACGAATCAGAAAGGCTTCAAACAAAGTACCTCCAAAATAAACAGGCAGGTCGTATGATTTGTATAATTCAATTTTTTCACGGAGATGAGGTGTTACATAAGAAGTACCAAAGCCCAGTTTAATTACATCAATATGCGGGGCAGAAACGCTTAAAAAATTTTTTGCTTCTTCCAAACTAAGTCCTTTATCCATAACCATAGTTAAGCCGTGTTTACGTGGTTTAACAAGCCGGTCAGGCATTTGCGTTAAATTAAAATTCATGTGCTTATTTTTTTAGAATTGGGCAAAAATAGGAAACCCGAAGCGATGTTTCACCTCCGGGCTTTCAAATGATGCTTTAGTGCATGTTGAATTTATATTGATTTCGACTTTTTATACCTGGCAATTATATCCACTACCTGCGGATGTTGTAACAGGCGGGGCATCAATTGTATAAAGTTTTTGATGAGCTTGGGAGCCTTGCTCATGGCTATCTCTAATAACTGGATGGCTTCTTTACTTTTTCCTTCTGCAAAAGCTACAGCAGAGCGGTAAAATAAAAAGATTGGTTTACCTCCGGTGGCTTCATAAGCTGCCGCTGCATATTCATCTGCATTATCTAATAAATCTGCTTTGAGCATACAATCCAGAATGGCAGTCCAGCCTTTCGGGCTTTTGGGTTTAGCTTTTATAACGTTGGCATAATGCTCAATAGCCTGTGCATATTGTCCTAATTCAACCAACGCTATACCCATGGTTAAATTAAACTCCGGATTGAGCCGGTTGCTGCGTAGTGCATTATGTAAATGTTTAATTCCTGTTTCATACTGTCCTTCATTAATATAAGTGCAGGCAATTTTGTATTGATAGCGTGCATCTTCCGTTGAAAGGTGTAATGCTTTTTTATAGTGAAACCTCGCTTGTGCATATTGCCCCATACGATCAAAACAGTAGCCAATAGCTTCATGAATTACTTCCTCGGGTCTGCTCAGCTCCAGCACTTTTTCGAGCATTTCAATAGCTTCTTTGTACTTACGCATGCGTATGTAAGCATCACCCATGTTGCGGTAAGCATAGTCAAATTTTTCATCAATAGCTGTACAATACATATAGGCATCAATAGATTTCTCATACAATTTCAATCCCTGATAAGCGGCACCCAGATTAAACCATGCCAGTTCGCTGTAAGGATAATCATTGATAATATTTTGATGCAGTTTGATGGATTCTTCATTGCGGCCTGTAAAATCTGTCCAGAAGCAGATTTTGTACAAAGCCTCCTCGTTCATGGGTTCTTGTTCCAGAATAAGTTTAAGACATTCAAATACTTTTTCAAACTCTTCATAATCGTCGTAAACATCTGCCAGCTCAAACAATAATTCAATACGCTCTTCATCTTTGAAAAGTTCAAGCGCATCCTGCAGTAACTCAATTGCTTTTTCCTGCTGGTCTAATGCCAGGTAAGCATCAGTTTTTAATATAAACAGGTTAATATCCAAACTATCCAGCAGTTCTGCTTTTTCCAAAACCACCAATGCGGCTTTATATTGGCGGGTAGCCAGCAGCAAATCAGCCTTTTTTATAAGAAGCAGCGAAGAATATGGATAGATCTCAATCCCCATTTCAGCAGCCTGCAGGGCAGATGTAAGGTCTTCTTTTTCATCAAAATAGTTTACCAATCGCTCAAAACTTTCCTCTTCAATAAAAGAGTGCGAACGACCGTTTTTGAGATTATCAAACTGGCGGAGTAATTCCCGCATTTCATCATTATTAGAGCGTGAGGGATTTTTCTGCATGGGTTGTAAGTTTACCTAAGATAGCCCCGTTTCAAGAAAAAAAGCAATAGCCATGTAACATTTAGTTATACACATACGTTAATATTATCAGAAATAAGTGATAAGTGGCTTGCACACCCGGTAATTTAATGTTTAAATTTGTTACACCATGCACAGTAAAACTTCTTTTATGAGAACAATACAACGGATTGCTTTTGTGAGCGTGCTGTGTTTTATGCTTACCAGCATTGCTTCCTCGGCATCCAACCGTTCCGGCGGGGGCGAAAAAAAGCAAAAACAATCAGCAACTTTAAGTCTTAATTATAAAAAGAGCCCGCTAACCTTACAAAATGGTTATCGTTTCAGAGGTGGGTTGCATTTTAATTCTACAAGTTCTTCTTCAGCATTTGCCAATTCAAATGTAATTCGTTTTCAAAGAGGTAATAATCTGTATGTATTACCTTATAAGTCAAAACCTTTCTTTAATAAATTTAAAACGCCTCAAAAAGAATTGAAATAAAAAAAGAACCCTCCATTACGGAGGGATTTTTTTTATGCGTTACCCGATGGTTTAATTTTTCTTTATTTTCTTCACTTCTTCATAAGTCATTTCACGGTATCCTGTTTTAGGCACATCAAACAATGCTGCGCCTACAGGGTCAAAACTTACTTTATCTGCTATATACGTAACTTTCATTTTACCCAATTCGGATTCATATTCAAGCGGCACGCCGGGAAGCCCCGTAAACTGTGGACCATAATCCTTATTCTGGAATACAAAATCAATTGCGTAATATACTTTAAACGTACTTCCATCACTCAGAGTTGCAATGGCCAAACTGCACTTATATCCCAATATTATTTTTGTTTCATTCTTTAATTCAAACTTAATGCCTGCGTATTTTTTATTCCCGTCTTCATAATTCTCTTTGGTCATACGAATGAGTATTTTGCTTTGATCATACTCATTCATTACCACTGCTGACCCATTTCTTGAATCATGTATAGTAATGGTTGTGCCCAGCAGACTTTTGAGTTCCGTTCTTGTTTGCTGATTTTTGAAAATCATTTTTTGAGTGGCGCCATCCCATAAATCTGCGGCCTGCGCCTGATTGCTCCCCGTTTGTACTACGATATTGTAAGTGATAGTGCCTTCATTATACAATTTTTGAGCCTGTATAAAGAAAGGATTCATCAAAAGAACCAAACAAAGTATTTGTGCTGCTATTTTCATTTTACGTTTTACTTTCAGATGCAATAAAGATATAAAATTAAGTGTGCGGGTTGCATTAAATAATGAGCACTTACCGTTAAAAGAGAAGGCGCAACCAATCATCTTGTTGCGCCTTCCCACTAAAACAGAGAATGTTAATTATTTTTTATTGCCTTTATTCTGCATTCCTTTTACCTTTTGGGCGCTTTGCTGATTGGCATTCTGTATTTGCTCCAGCTTTTCCTGCCATTTACTTTTGGTCACGGGTTTCTTTTTATTTGCCTGAATTTTAGCATGAATCTTTTCATCACTGATGATAAACTTCTGGATGAAAAACTGCAAACCAAGAGTAACCACATTTGAAACTGTATAATACCAGGTTAAAGCGCTGGGTAAACTGTTAAAGATGAACAACAGCATGATGGGGAAAAAGTAAATCATGTACTTCATTACCGGATTGTCCTGTGTAGGTGTTGTTTGCATATTGTACACAGAAATCAAAAAGCTGGTGATGGTAGCTGTAATGGTAAACAAACTCACATGATCCCCATAAAACGGAATACTGAAAGGTAAATGAGCAATACTGTCATAAGCAGATAAATCTTTTGCCCATAAAAAGTCTTCGCCTCTCAAGGCAATATTGGCATTAAAGAAGCTGTACAGGGCAAAAAAGATAGGAATTTGCAGTAATGCCGGAATACATCCGCCTAATGGGTTTACACCGGCCTGACGGAAGAGTTTCATCTGCTCCATACTCATCGCCTGCTGGTCATCGCCAAACTTTTTCTTTAGTTCTTCAATGTCAGGTTTGAGTACACGCATTTTAGCACCGCTCAAATAACTGCTGTAGGTTAAAGGAGATATCACCAAACGAATAAAAAAGGTAAGCAGCATAATTACTATACCAATGCTGCCAATGTATTGACGGAAAAAATCAAACACCGGCATAACTACAAAGCGATTGATATATTTTACAAATGCAAAAATGCCGTAACCCAGCTGCACATGCCCCTGCAACCCGTTTTCATATTTTTTGAGAATATGATAATCATTAGGACCATAGTATAATTGCAACGGAAGTTTAGCGTCTGCTGCGCCGGATAAGTTGTATCGGAAAGTAGTTTTGGTAGTTAATACCTGTTTCAAAGAATCCTGTTCTTCTGTAGGAACGGTCCATTGTGCCTCAGCAGAAGACATGCCATTGGCAGAAAGAAAGCTGGTATTAAAAAACTGCTGTTTTACACCAATCCACTTGGTTTTATCGCCAAACTTTTGATTATCGCCTGTACCTGCAGCCGCAAAATCATAAGCACCATCTTCATAATAACCGATATTACTCTGGCCTTTTTCATATTTCAAATCACTCTCCTGCTGATGAGTTACAATATCCCAATTAATATTCAACAAGCCCTGTGTTAATAACTGACCGGCACCTTTTAATTGTACATCCCAGTTGATGAGATAATCACTGTCTTTAACGGTGAAAATATGCTCAATGGATTTACCGGTTGAATCAGCTGAAGTAAAGCGGATAATTTGTGCATCGCCTTTCTTTTCAATACCCGAGGGGGTAAAGTTGAGTTGGGATGTAGAAGCTGATTGATTAGTGCCCGTGTTCACATTGTAACTGATTACATGACCCTCACCTCCCAGCACTACTCCTGCACTGTCGTATTTTTTAAAGTTCTTAAGCTCAACATATTTGGGGAAGCCGCCTTTGTTGGTGAACCCGATTTTCATCAGTTGATTTTCAACAATGGTGATTTCCTCGGCCGCAGCACCGCTAAAGCCTCCGGCTGCCAGTTGATTGGAAGCAGCCTGCTGCTGTACAGCATCCTTTTTCGCTTGGGTGGTATCTATAACTTTTTTTTGAGCTGCCTGTATTTTAGCTACAGAATCTGCTGCACGTTTCTTTTCTTTTTCTAAGGCTACCTGCTGGCGATTGGTAAAAAAGATATACCCAAACAACAGCACCATCATTAGCACAAAACCTAATATCGTATTCCGGTCAAAATTCATGTTCTAATTTTTGAGCCGCAAAGGTAGGGAATGGAGGCGAAGTACGGGGTAAGAAGTACGAAGTACGAAGGATTGCAGATTTTAGATTTGCGATTGCAGATTTACAGACTTAACCCACTACTAAAAGGGGGCTGCAAAAAATTAATGAGGTTCTCTGAAAAGTAAGGGTGTGCTTTGAAAGTGCCTCCTTGGGAGGGATTTAGAGAGGCCGCTTTCACATATCCTTTGCAATATTTACTTTTACACGTCCGTTTCAGCTTTGTTCCAACCACACCTGCTTCGGCTTTAACCACGCCAAACATTTAAACAACAACAAATGAGTGTACAAACTGCTCCCATGTACGCACAGGATGCGTATGTGCCCACCCAAACGGATGAACTGCTGTGGTGGCTGGCCACAGCTGAAAAAGAACTAATCAAAGACTGCGTGGTAGATCGTAACCGCTACCGCATTATTGGTATGACGGTATTAGCTACCTGGCTTTTTGCTACACTCGCCTGGACTTATTTTTTCTCCACAGTTATTGATAATGTAATTCTCTACATCGGTAGCGGTGTGTTTATGGGCTTTGTGATTTTAACCATTGACCGTGCACTCATTAAAGGCATCAACCGTTTCAACAAAAACAAATTTTTGCCACTACTCTTTCGTGGTGCTTTGGCATTAACCATCGGTACATTTATGGCGCAGCCTGCTATCCTGTACATGTTTGATAAAGAAATCAAGATGCAGGTGAGTCTGGATAATGAAAAACGGAAACTCACCAAGCGTACAGAGCTCGATGCGTTGTACAAAAACCGAAAAGATGAATTATTAAAAGAAAAAACTGCGATGCAAAAATCATTAGACCTGAAGTATGCTGATGTAACAACAGCCCGCAATCAATTCATTGCAGAAACAGATGGCAGTGGTGGCACCGGCAAAGTAGGTATTAAAGACGTTGCACTGGCTAAGCGTAATGAATATCAAAAGCTGGATGAAGAATACAAAAGCCTGCAATCCATCTCGCAGCAACGCATAGCAGGCATTGATGAAGAATTGAATACCATGGAAGCAACGATAAAAAAACAGGAAGCTGATTTTCTTCAATACCTCAACACCGGCTTTCTCACACGCATTGAAGCCATGAATAATTTGCTGAAAGAAAATGGAGCTTTGCAGTTTCGCTATTACCTCATCCTTATCATTTTAATGTTGATTGAACTCATGCCGGTGATTGCAAAAACAATGTTACCTGTGGGAGTGTATGATGAAAAAGTGAGGCAACGGGAGAACATGGAGAAACTATTAGTAGAAGAAAGTATGGACTATGAAAAAGATATGAAGCGGTTGTACAATAAACTGTCCATGCAGCATGATACAGAAACCATGGAAGAATTCTTTCGCATGAACAAAGAGGAGCAGAAAACAAAACTCAACCATTTTGGTAAAGACTGGAAACGTAACGATGAAAACATGCAGGGCTTTTGGGCGAAAGTAAAAGAACAGATGATAAGCCGGCCTGAGAATTAATTTCAGTTACGGTTTACGAGTTGATTGTTATGTGTGGGGTGAACGAATTTTATTAGAGTGCTCCTCATAACTCGTAACCCGTAACTCGTAACAGTATTAAATCATTTAAACATTGGAAGAATCACATACCTGAACAACATTACCAGCAAACAAAACAAGAAAACAAAGATGGAAATGCGGTTGATCCCGTGCATGTATTTCAACCACTGCGTTTTTTCCCTGTTGGGATCCGGCTTCCTGATATAAAGATATTCTGCTACCTGACGGAGTATGCTCATGGAATTTTTTTCTATTGTAACAGCAAAAGTAATAGAAAGTTTGGTGGATTATGATTTCAATCATAAGTAATAGTAGTGTGCTGTTTTACTTTCGATACTGAAAAAATATCATTCGTTTAAACGTTTAAAAGAAATTTTATGAAGTATCATTCCATATGGCCGGCTCTGGCACTATGCCTGTGCGTTGCCTGCAATAATGCCGCTGACAAAGAATCCAATGCTGCTCCAACTTCTGCTACTGATGGCGGACAATCTACTGTAGAAGACAATGAAAGTGCCAAGGATATTGCAAAAATTGCAGCGGGCAGTAAAGATCATACCACTCTGGTTGCAGGTTTAAAAGCAGCGGAATATTTAGATGTCATTTCGAATGCCGGACCGTTTACAGTATTTGCTCCAACCAATGCAGCTTTTGATAAATTACCCAAAGGCACACTGGAAGATTTATTAAAACCCGAGAATAAAAATAACCTGCGCAGCATTCTGGAATATCATGTTTATGTAGGTGTATTAAAAGATGCATTGATGGGAGATGGAATGAGTTACGGCATGGCGAGTGGACAAAATGCGATTATTGGAAACAAAGATGGTAAACTCACCATTAACGGAATAAATATTATAGCTGCTATACCTGCCAGTAACGGAATAATATATGTTACTGACGGCGTATTATTACCGCCTTCAAAATAATTCCCCTTTGAACAGCCATTAAAAATCCACTCATTAGAGTGGATTTTTTTAATATACAGGGTCATGTGCAGGCAATTCAGCAATTTTTATTTGCATAACCGTAGCAATAGATAAGGCTCGCTGCTTTATTTGAAAAGCCTTTTCGCCTTCAAACAATTCATCTACAGTTTCATTGAACAGAAAAATCCATCTCTCAAAATGAAATGTATGCATCGGGCATTTTTGATGCAACTGCTGATGCACTTCCATGGGATTACCCGTGTAAGTACCTGTATGAAAGATTACATTTTCCCAAAATCGATACATTACGGGCAAATGCTTTTCCCAATCAACTTTAATTACTTCTACAAAAAAGTGCCGGATGATATCATCTTTTTTCACCTTTTCATAAAAGGAGTTTACAAGAAGCTGAATATCGCCGGCACTCTGAATATCTGTTTTCATACAATAAAATTTTTAACTCATTTCACAATCAGCATACTGAAATCACTTTTTGCTTTTAACGCATGCACCTGCCTGGCCTTGAAATGGAATACATCTCCCTGTTTTAAATGAAAGACTTCACCTTCCAGTGTAAACTCCACTTCTCCCTGCTGTACTACAAAAAATGCATCCACAGGTGAAATGTGAGGTTTTAATTCCTCGCCGTTTGGCAGGTTGAGCATGATCACATTGATATGTTCATCTTTATACACAGCTACCTTTTCAATCTTATCATGCTTTTTATACTGAGTAATATTTCCGATATACATATGAATAGTTTATAAGTCTTTTTTCTGAAATTGTTTTAATGAAAACCAGAGCGGCACTACTGTCCATAACAACAATACTGCTAATGAAACACTTATTCCCATACCGCTGCCGAAGAACTCATGAAACACAGCACCTGTATAACCCATCAATGCTGAAATATCCAGTTTTAATAACATCAATACTCTTGATAAATCAATGGGATTAAGCATAGTAAATACAATCATCGGCTTTTCCAAAGGATAATCGCTGAATTGAAAGAGCAGCAACATTACCACTGCATCATAAATGAGCGTTAATGCAAACCACAGTAATACAGCAATACCAATTCCTTTTGCCTTATCTCTTGTTTTTACACTCGCCAGTAAAGCAATGCCGGTAAAAATAAGCGTTTGAAAAAAACCTGAAAGCAGGAGCATCCATCCTGTGGCTGTAAATTCATACAGCATTACAGGTATACCAACACCGGTTAAAAATGCCAGTGATAAACTCAGGGCCAATCCGCAAAAGATGCTTAACCATAATGTTTTCCGCTTTAATGGTTGTGCTACCAGCAGTTCCAAAAATTCTGATGAGTTGTACACATAAATGGTTGAGAAAATAATACTCACCAGCGGAATAAAGATGAGTGTAATATTCATGAGACTTAATACGCCCTTGGTAGTATTGGCATCCATATTCAATACACCGAATGAAATAATTAAAAGTATAATCGTGTAAGCAAGTACAATGCGGTTTCTTAGTAAATCGAGCATTACGTATTTAATGATTGTTTTCATTTTCGTTTTCTTTTTCCTTTACTTCAGTACAAGCTTTTTATTTCGAAAAGTAATTATCCCTTTTCATCGCTCTTTCATCACCTGTGCTATGGCACCTGCAAGCTTTACTTGTCCTGTATCTTCACGCAACTGCTCCAGGCTTTTATGAAACTGGATAGAGCCATCCTGCATATAAATGACTTCACTCACTAAATCATCCAATTCACTTAAAATGTGAGAAGTGATAAGGATGAGTTTTCCTTTTTCTTTTTCAGCAATTATTTTCTGCTTGAGCAGTTCTGATGAAAGAGGATCTAATCCGGCTGTGGGCTCATCCAGTATCAACACATCCGGATTAAATAAGAATGCCAAACAGGCGCTTACCTTTTGTGTTGTGCCTCCGCTGAGGGTGCGCATTTTTTTATTTGCCATTTTACTTATTCCAAAAGCTTCTATCAACTCCTCATCCAGCACAAAAGATGACTTACGAATATCCTTCATCATACGCATCAACTGGGCAATGCTCATATTATCAGGATAGCGGCCAATTTGAGGCATATAACCAATCCGTTCCCGGTATTTCCAGTCATGAAGAATATTGTGCTTATCAAAAGTAATAAAACCACTATCGGACACTACCATTCCCAAAATTGTTTTGATGAGCGTGGTTTTACCGCTTCCGTTTGGACCAATCAATGCAATGGTTTGAGCACGGTTACAGGTAACACTTACATTATTCAATGCTTTTAATTTACCAAAGGTTTTTGTTACGTTTGATGCAATAATCATTGTTTACAATTTAACCGGTTTCATGAGGGGTTTTTCATCTTTCATATCTACAGGCGTTAATACAGGAACTACTTTTTCAATTTTATCAATGAGCGTGGCCATAAAACTTCTGTACAGCATCATGCTTGCAGGATTGCGTTCAGTAATCATGGCATACAAACTCACTGGATGATAGGGTACATCCCCCACTCCATTTCTGTTTAAATCATAGCCTTCATATTTATCCCAATAATTTTTTTCGAATTTACTCAGCATCAGTTCGCCATTGGTAGCCACATCAAATGAGTTATTGGTGAAATTGTTTTGAGTGATGAAATTATCCATACAGTTGGCCTGTATTTTTAAAGCCCAGCCGTTTTTATCAAATTTATTTTTCTCCAGTTTCAATCTGCTGCTGCCTTCCATCATAATACCCACACTGTTATTTTGAAACGTGTTACCGCTAATGGTGCCATCACTGATGTCTTTTAATAAAATACCATAAGCCGCACTGCCCCAGTTATCCGCAAAAATATTTTGATACATATTTATGTGGTTGGAATACATGACGGCCACACCTGCACCATTACTTTTAAATGTATTGCTGATATAAGTATCGTTATTGGAAAACATAAAATGAATACCATAACGTACATTTTGAAAACTGTTATTGTTTTTGATGATGGAGTTGGTTACAAACTCAAAATAAATACCATCTCTGTGACCTGTAATACTGTTGCCTTCAATTGTCATGCTGTCGCTTTTCCAGCAATGAATGCCATTGGCTGAGTTGATTTCATCCTTTGCATCACTCTTTAATTGATTACCGGTGATGGTGCAGGCAGTTGCATGCTCAGCATAAACCCCAAAAAACGTTGCTTCAAACTGACTATTCCTTACAGTAACATAACGGCAATTCATTATCCGCAATGCTGCAATATCCATATAACTGCTGCGGCCTGAATTACGAAACAGGATTCCTTCTACTAAAACAGCATTCGCTTTAACTGTAAGTATTTCATATTTCTTTTCACCATCCAGTACAGGGTAATTGATTCCTTTTAACACCAATCGTTTATCAATTATCAATTGGCCTTCTTTATACACACCTTCATATACCAGCACTGTATCCCCTGGTGATGCGTATTGTACAGCCTGCCTTATACCTGTAAATTGCTTTGCTTTACCCACCGTAATTGTTTTACTTTGGGCAATTGCAACAAACAAAAAAAACAATATGGTAAACGCAACTTTCATTTCGCTACTACATGAGTCCATTTAATAATTGTGGCATTCCATTGTTGCTGATATGGTTTCATTGCAGCTTCTGTTTCAAAAGCAGCTACATCACCACCCATAGGGCCACGTATTATATCACTTTTGAGTAAAAATGCGGTTTCAGCAGCAATGAGTTTTTCCTTTTGTGCATAATCAACAATATACACAGCACCCATCTCTGATTGCCGGAGGTCATTGGATTTTAAAAACGAGATGATGCAATATGTATCATCAAACTTAAATACCTTACCCTTTGCAGTAACGAGTTCAGCTCCAAAACGTTTATCACTGATAATCATTTTACAGAAATGGCAAGGATCTTTGCTAAATACTATTGGCTCAGCACCCGTATCGCAACTTTGCAGGTACATAAAAAAGGGAAACACGAGTGCAATGGTTAACGTATGTTTTTTCTTTTTAAAATTTCGCCATTCCAAAACTGATATAATTAAAACCAATAATCCAACTGCAATAAAAATATAACCTCCTGCATCCGGAAAACTGTAGGCGCCAAAATTGAGCAGCTGTTTAAATCCTATCAAAGGCGGCTGATAAGCCATGCCGGGCACAATGATAGCCGCATTGGGATCTAAGTTGTGGCCGTAATCATATTCCCACCTGTAAAAATCATACATGGCTACAATGCCAAATATTACAAACAATATGAGCCACGTAAAGAGAATCCATTTTTTCTTAAGTAGTGCTGCAACCAATAAAGACAGTGCAAAGAAGCCGATGAGGTATGGCAGTAATGTAAACTCAATAAAGTCCTTTGTATGTAAAGTCTTCATACCGATGTAGTGATTTAATCCGTTCACCACCTCTACATCACCGCCTATCTTATGCGGATAAATTTTCAACACCAATCCTTCAGGATACTGAGGCGCCGTTAAATCAATGCGCCACAATGGAAACAACAGGGATGCACCCAGTGCAACAGCACAGAAAAAAAGGAGGATGCGTGCTCTTGGTGAAATATTGTTGTTCATTTTATTTTATTTATTCTGCTTAAGTAGAAAGCCTGCCACAACCTGTGTAATTGTTATGACAGGCATTTCGTTGATAATCATCTTAAACCACATTCACTCTTCAAAGAGATTTAAAAAACTATTTCTTCGTACTGTCTGCAGCGGCACCCTGCTTACCTAAACTAAATGTAAGCGGCACATTACTGCCTGCAGGTGACACCCGCACATAGCCCTGCATTTCCTGATGCAGTGCACTGCAGAAATCTGTACAATAAACAGGAAATACACCTGTACGGTCGGGCACCCATTTCAATGTTTGTGTTTCACCGGGCATAATCAATAGCTCGGCATTATTGGCACCTTTTACAGCAAAACCATGCGGCACATCCCAGTCCTGTTCCAGATTGGTGATATGGAAATACACTTCATCACCCAATTTTACACCCTCAATATTATCTGGTGCAAAATGTGAACGGATGGAAGTCATATATACATGCACTTTATTTCCTTCACGCACCACTTTAGCATCTTTCTCAGATTTAACTGCGTATGGATTGCTATTTTCTTCAATCTTATAAATTTTTAAACTGTTTTTCTTAATCAAATCAGCGGGCATAGCGCCTGCATAGTGCGGTTCACCAATAGTGGGAAAGTCAAGAATCAATTGCATTTTATCACCACTGATATCAAAAATTTGTGCACTTTGTGTAAGCTCCGGTCCTGTGGGCAGATAGCGGTCTTTGGTAATTTTATTATAAGCAACTACATACTTGCCAAATGGTTTTCGTGTATCACCACCGGGTACACATAAGTGACCAATTGAGTAATAAGTAGGAACACGGTCCAGCACTTCCAAACTTTTTACGTTCCACTTTACAATTTCACTACTCACAAAGAATGAAGTGTAAGCATTTCCTTTTGCATCAAACTCTGTATGCAAGGGGCCTAAACCGGGTTTCTTTACTTCCCCATGCAAAGCCGCTTCGTATTTAATAACGGGGATGCCACCAAACTCGCCTTCAAATGCTTTATCCGCAATTGCTTTTTGCATTTTTGTAAATGAGTACACAGGAATTACTGCTGCCAGTTTACCGCTTGCAACAATGTATTCACCGGTTGGGTCGGTATCACATCCGTGTGGTGATTTAGGACAGGGAATAAAATAACAAATGTCTTTTAAAATTGCAGGGTCTATGACAGTTACTTCTGTTTTGATTACACTTTTTGCACTATGTGTTTTTTCATCATACACATTATGTGCATACTTCACTGTTTGTTTGATGCCTTTGCTTGCTTTCATGTATTCTTCAGCTTTTTTCCAGTTCACTGCCAGCACAAAATCCTTATCACGTTGAGATGCGTTTACTTCCAATAAAGTATTTGCCTGCTCGCTGTTATAACAACTGAAGAAAAACCATCCATGGCTTGGCCCTTTACCTGCACGGCTCAAATCAAAATTGACACCGGGAAGCAATAATTGAAACGCTATATCCAATTGCCCTTCTTTACCTACACTGATAAAACTGATAGTACCTTTAAAATTTTGTTTGTAAGATGAGATGGGCACATCGGTATTACCGCCCACAGGAACACTAAAACGTGTACCGGCAACAATGTATTCAGAGTTTTCTGTAATAAAAGGTGATGAGTGATTACCTGCACTATTGGGCAATTCTAATATTTCTGCTGTACGAAATGATTTTAAATCAACTCTTGCCACACGTGGTGTATTATTACCATTACCAAATGCCCAGCGGCCATCAATTTCACCATTTGTTTGTGAAAAAGATACATGGTGCAAATCATCCCAGGGCACAAAGCCATGAGAGGTGTTGAGCATGGGCTTTGTTTCTTCGCTGTAACCATAACCTTTTTCAGGGTCTACAGAAAAAACAGGTATTACACGAAACAGTCTGCCGCTCGGCAATCCATACACACTCATTTGTCCGCTGAAACCACCTGAAACAAAATTGTAAAATTCATCATACTTGCCCGGAGCAACATATGCTTTTTCAGCATTACCAACTGCGGCGCTGCTTACACCTTTTGGCTTACAACCGGAGAATTGAATTGCTGCTGTTATTAATAGCGGCATCAGAATTTGATAGTATTTCATTTTTTATTGATTTATATGTTATTTAATTCCATCGTTCTTCCTCATAAATTCAAACACATGTCGGGCATCATCATCACTTAAATTTTGATTGGGCATGCGTACCAGACATATTTCCAGTTGTGCCATTGCCTGCGGGTCTTTGCTCAGCATTTCGTCAGGATTGGTAGCAAAATTCATAATCCACTCGGGAGTGCGCCGTTTGGTTACATCTTTCCAGCCCGGGCCTACTAAGCGCTCATCAGTTAATTTATGACAGCTGGCACATTTGGTATCATATATAGTGTTGCCTGAAGTAGCCATGCCGGCATCTAACTGCGGAGGCACATCTATTTTCGTAAACTTGCCGATGCCACGGTTAGGATCATGTGAAGGATTACCATTATCAGTTGCAGATGTTGCAGCATCAGACACTACTGCTGCAGGCTTACTGCCCGAATTATTGCCACAGGCATAAACAAACCCGATAACAAACAAGAGAATGAAGATTTTTTTCATATCAATGAAATTTAAAATGATTTGATACTGCAAGATTACTTTGATGCTGAGCGGTGTATTATGATTGAAGTCATAAAACGGAAAGAATTAAAGAAGATGATCAAAAATTGCTCTGTGAATCAACTGTATTGATGTTTGAATGTGACAGCAATCAGTACACCTGCTGCTTTTTATCAACCTCCGGAAATCATCACTTATCTACTTTGCCATTGTTTACCATGGGTAATAATTGCATCATCAATACTGATTTGCTCCTTGCTTGGGGTGCCACATTTCATAACTATGAAAAAGGGCATGTTTTATTTTGTGAAGGCGATACTGCCCATTTTTACTATCAGCTAGAAGAAGGTAAAGTGAAGATGGTGAACTGTAATGAAGAAGGGAAGGACTTTATCCAGGGTATTTTTGAAGCGGGAGAAAGCTTTGGCGAGCCGCCGTTATTTGATGAAGGAGTATACCCTGCGGGTGCAGTGGCAGAAACAGATGTTGTTATCATACGCCTGCGAAAAGAAAATTTTCTGAAACTGCTTAAAGACAATTTTGATATTCATTTCTGCTTTACACAAACATTGGCTAAACGACTGCGGTTTAAATCAATGATGGTAAAAGAAATCTCATCTTACGGCCCTTCTCATCGCATCTTAAGTTTACTTAAAGAGTATAAAAAGCAACATGGATTTGTAAATGGCAGCAGGTATAAAGTAGATTTAACCCGTCAGCAAATTGCTGATATGACCGGACTGCGTGTAGAAACAGTAATTCGCTCCATCAGAGAACTGCACGATAAAGGAAAAGTACTGATTGAGAAAGGAAAAGTGTTTTGTTAATATGACTTCAATCATAACCACGCATCAGCTTCTTTTTTTCTTTTGCTTAAATGACTGATGTTTCTTATTTCAGAAAATGGGCTGCATTTGCGCTGTTTAATTTTGTTGTGCTTGCCGCCGCAGGTGTTGTACTCCGCTATAAAATTTTATTTCCATTACCATTGATTGATCAAAAACATTTATTGCACGGCCACTCGCATTTTGCGTTTGCAGGCTGGGTAAGTTTGGCATTGTATATAGCTATCATTTATTTAATACAACCATCCGTAAAGGTATTGCAACAGGCTGAATGGTTGCTGGTGGCACAACAAATGAGCAGCTATGGCATGCTGTTTACATTTCCGCTTACAGGGTATGCAGCCGGTTCCATTGCATTTTCTACTGCTTCCATTTTGATATCGTATGCATTTGCAGGGTTAATGATGAGGGAATTACTCAAACAAAAGCATTACACTATTGAAAAAAGATGGATAGTGGCAGGCTTGGTGTGTAATGTGGTTTCATCGCTTGGCACATTTGTACTGGCATATTTGATGATGACAAAAAACTTGCGTCAGGATTGGTATTTTGGTTCAGTGTATTTCTTTTTGCATTTTCAGTACAATGGTTTTTTTCTGTTTACCATTGGGGCCATGTTCTTTCATCATCTTTCAAACAAACTGAATGTACAGTATATAATTTATGTCCATCGCCTTTTTAACTTACTCCTGCTTGCTTTAGTACCTGCCTGGTTTTTATCGCTCATGTGGATGCGTATTCCGCAATGGATGTATTTGAGTGGGGTGGCTGGTGCCCTTATTCAACTGGCAGCACTTTGGTTTTTTCTGAAAGTACTACTAGCACAAAAGAAAATAGCCGGTACTCAAATGACTACAACTGTACGATGGTTTTGGATAGCAGCAGGCTGTGCCTTTAGTTTAAAAATTATATTACAGGCATGTTCTGCAGTACCGCAGCTAAATGTGTACGCATTTGGTTTGCGACCTGTCATTATCGGATTTTTACACCTGGTGCTGCTGGCCTTTGTAAGTGTATTTATCATGGGGTATTTTTTTCAGAATCAGTTGCTGTATGTTGCCAAAAAAGCAGCATGGGTATTTTTAATGGCCGTTTTGTTCAATGAAATTGTATTAATGTTACAGGGGGCAGCAGCTATCTCATACCAAACCATTCCGTTTGCTAATTATCTTTTACTTGGTACAGCGCTGCTTCTGTTTTTGTCATTGCTGTTGCTACTGCTTGCGCAATTGAAAAACAAACAATTGATCAATTAACTCATTTCATCATGCCATTGGCGGTTTTATCCTAAATTCGGGCAACTATTTTTTATGCCCATGCGTACTGTGTATCTGTTGTTTACAGCAATCATCTTTTTATATTCCTGCTCACAAAAAGACAAGCCTTTGTTTCAAGCCATCCCTTCAACCAAAAGCGGTATTACGTTTTCCAATACCATTGAGGAAAATCAAATGCTCAACATGATAAACTATCAATACCTCTACAATGGTGGTGGAGTGGGTATTGGAGATTTTAATAACGACAGTCTGCCTGATATTTATTTCACCGCATCTATTACCGGTAATAAATTATACCTCAACCGGGGCAATTTGAAGTTTGAAGACGTTACAGAAATTGCGGGTGTGAGTGGTGATAAAAAATGGAGCCGTGGCGCTACGGTTGTAGATATTAATAATGACGGCATGCTGGATATTTATGTATGTGCAGCCGCATGGCAAAAAGCAGAACTCAAAGAAGATATCTTGTATGTAAACCAGGGATATAAAAGCGGAACCGATATTCCCGTATTCAGAAACATGACACGTGAGTTTGGACTGGCGGATACCCTCAGTACACATATGGCCGCCTTTTTTGATTATGATAACGATGGTGATTTGGATTTGTATTGTGTCATCAATGATTTGAATCAGGAGTTTCCCAATAACTTCAGAAAAATAAAAAATGATGGAAGTGGTTTTACCAATGATGTATTGTACCGTAACGACTGGAATCCGCAACTGCAACATGGCGTTTACACCAATGTATCCCGGGAAGCCGGCATTACATGGGAAGGTAACGGTCTTGGAATAAGTATCTTGGATATTAATGAAGACGGTTGGAAAGATATTTATGTGAGCAATGATTATCTGAGCGGCAACCTGCTGTATGTAAATAACAAAAACGGAACCTTTACCAATCGCAATGGTGAATATTTTAAGCACGGCAGCTTAAACGCTATGGGCAATGATGCTGCTGATATTAACAATGACGGCTTGGTTGATATTGTAGAGATGGATATGATGCCTGAAGATAATTACAGGCAAAAGAAAATGATGAATCAAACGGACTACAACTGGTACTTGTATTCATCACAATACGGATTTCCCTATCAAACAACAAGAAATACGCTGCAAATTAATCGTGGACCCAGAGTATTAAGTAATGATTCAATTGGTGCACCCGTTTTCAGTGAAATGGCATTTTCAGGTGGTATTCCATTCACTGACTGGAGTTGGGCTGCATTATTGATGGATGCCGATAATGATGGTTACAAAGATTTAATGACAACTAATGGATTGCCTAAAGATGTAACCGATCTTGATTTTATTGCTTACCGTGAAAGTGGCCAGGCCAATCTTATTGATGCACTGCAGCGGTTACCCACCGTTAAAATCAGCAATTATATTTTTCAAAACAATAAAAACTTAACTTTTTCCAACCAAACAAAAAACTGGGGATGGGATATTCCTACCTATTCTGCGGGTATTGCATATGCTGATTTTGATATGGATGGTGATATGGATGTTGTTATTAACAATACTAATATGGAAGCCACATTGCTTGAAAACAAAAGTAATGTAATAGCACCCAAAGCATGGATTAACTTAAAATTTCGTGGCGATACCAGTAATGTAAACGGATTAGGGACCAAAGTAACCGTATATTATAAAGGCGGCATGCAAATGAGTGAACTTAACCCGTATCGTGGCTATATGAGTACAATGCAGGATGTGCTGCACTTTGGTCTGGATACAATAACAACAATTGACAGCATCGTTATCAACTGGCCGGATGGCAAGAGAGAAACCATGACGAATGTAAGCGTGAATCAAACCATGCTGGTAATTCAATCAGCCGGAGCACAAATGAACACCCAACAACAAAGTTTACTTGCTACAAACAATCTCTTTACAAACATCACCAATCAAAGCGGATTGATGTATGTAAACTATGAAACCGATTATGTTGATTTTAATTTACAACGTCAGCTGCCGCATAAATTTTCAGCAAACGGCCCTTGTTTAGCAGCAGGTGATATCAATGCAGACGGTCTTACTGATCTTATTGTAGGCGGTACTGCGCCGGTATCTGCAGCAGTATTGATTCAACAGCCGGACAAAACCTTTAAAGAACAACCGCTGCATAAAAGTTTTGCACAGCAAACGGATGATGGCGGATTGGTATTGTTTGATGCTGATAAAGATGGCGACCTTGATGTATACATCACCAGCGGCAGCAATGAACTGGTAAAAGAAACAATTGGCTATACTGACCGCTTTTATTTGAACGACGGCAATGGAAACTTCACCATGGATAGTACAGCCGTACCAAAGAACTATGCGAGTAAAGGCGTTGTAAAAACAATTGATTTCGATAAAGATGGAGACGAAGATTTGTTTATAGGCGAATATATTATACCCGGTGAATATCCCAAACCGGGCAGTGGCTTTATATACAGAAATGACAAAGGGAAGTTTACAGATGTTACGGCTTCAGTTGCACCACAGCTTAAAAATACAGGCATGATCAGAGATGCTGTATTTACTGATGCTGATAAAGATGGCGATGCAGACTTGATAGTAACTGGTGAATTCATGGGTATCTACTTATTCAAAAATGAAAACGGAAAATTTATAAAACAAATAACATCGTTAGAAAAAGAAATTGGCTGGTGGAATTGTATTACTGCAGTTGATATAGATAAAGATGGTGATATGGATTTTATTGCCGGCAACTATGGTACCAATGGATATTTTCAGGCAAGCATACAGGAACCCGTTACAGTGTATGCCAATGATTTTGATAACAACCAACGGTGGGATGCCTTTCTAAGTATTTGGAAATTGGATACACTGAATGGAAAACGAAAAGAATTTCCCGCAGGCTATCGTGATCAATTAGCCGAAGAAATTCCATCCATCAAAAAAATGTTTAACGACTATACAAGCTTTGCAAAAGCAGATGTAAATACGTTGATGACCAACTTTAACCGAACCAGTGAAATAAAAATCAGCGCTACACAATTTCAATCTGTTTGGATAGAAAATAAAGGCAATAATGAATTTGTGATTCATCCCTTGCCTATTGAAGCACAGTGGAGTCCCGTGCATTGTATCATCGCTAATGATTTTAACGGCGATGGCAGTATTGATATCTTACTCAGCGGCAATGAATTTAATGTACACCCTTTTGCAGGAAGAATTGATGCAGGTAATGGCTTGGTATTAAAAGGTGATGGCAAAGGGAACTTTACATCATTGAGCATTTTAGAAAGCGGAATTTACATCCCCGGTAATGGAAGAGGAATGGCGCAGTTTGCATATAACAATACGTTTGCAGTTGCTGCAGTACAGAATAATGGAAGGTTGCTGTTGTTCGAAAAGAAAAAGCCCCGTTAAGAATAACGGGGCGGCTTGTATGTGTACTTAAACTACTGATTACTTATTTGTATTTGAAGGAGATTGTAGCGGTGCTTGGTTGTTGTCCCGGTGCTGTTTCACGCATGGCAGCACTTACCGGGTAGCCCTGTGCATTATAGGTATATGTTGTTTCTACAACTTCTTCAGCAGCACCCTGCTTATTAAAATACTGTTGCTTTGTTACATTGTTTTTGGATGCAGCCTGCCAAAACACAAGCATAATATCACCCAGTGATGCAAGTGGGTTTATTTTTGTATCGTATTGATTTAACACATGGCCTGTTGGTTCCAGTTTGTTTGTAAGCGGATTATACATTGAAACATTTGCACGGGTAATGTTGCCTGATGTAAATGTAAATTCACTTTTGAAAAACGGAACAGGCGTGTTGTTATCAAATACAGAAATGGTACTGGTACTTAAAAGAGCAGCGGCATACGTATGCTCAGTTTGTGAAATTTTTTCTGTGCCGATAAATGCTTCTGATTTTGTAAGAATACCTGCAGTGTTGTAACTGAGCTTTATGCGGGCACCATTTGACCCTGTTAACTCGTCAATTTTTTTGTTTGCCAGGTATTTAACTGTATAAGTTACATTGTCATCGGTACTTACAGGATCGTTTGAGAGTAGAATCGTTTTTAAAGAGCCATCAGCATTGTAATCAAACTTTGTTACATCATCTTCACTTTTAAATTCTATGAGCTGCAATGGCTTGGGAGGAGGTGGCGCAGGTACTGACACAGGCTTTTTACAAGAGCTTAAAGCTGCTATTGAAATCATTGCTGCAAATATCGATTTTTTGATAAGGTTTGCGTTAAACATACTGGTTTTGTTTTATTGTTAGAAAATAGTTTACAGTTTCTTTAGTGAAGGATAAAATATATCTGGTTGTACCAAGAGGAAATAATTTATATTCCCTGATCCAATTGCTGCTGCAGTAATAATGACGCTGCCGCATTGGCTAACAGAAATTTTTCTTTTACGGGAACCTGATTGAAATACACTACGCCATTATCTATAAGTGATACAGCAGCAACCGCTTGATTACTTTGATTTTTAAACTCAAAACCTACTGAACCACCAAAGGGAAGTGTAACCGCTCTGCCCTGTTTATTCATCAGCTTATATACAGGCGTAACAGTATAATATTCTGTTTTACTTCTGGCAAGTAAACCTGTATATGATTTTGCATGAAGTTGTGCTGCATTATTATCAATTATCATTTCCCAGGGCTGTTCATCTTTTGCCGTAAAGATGCGTACGGCATAGGTGCTGGTACCGGCATCGCCTATTTGAAGTAAATCTCCAATGATATTTACCACACTGTTGGGATTATTACCAATGGATAAATCAGTCCAGCGTACTTTTGAAAAAGCTGTTACTTCACTTACATTACCATTTGCATCTGTTAAACTAAAACGTACTGTTTGTTTTCTTCGAACAAACTCAATATTCAGGCGTTCAACCCAATCATTTGCAACCGGCATACCAAAACCCCAACTGCTGCCTTTTGTCCATAAACGTTTTACAGTAGTTGTTTTAAATTCGCCAAAGGATAGTTTTTGTTTGATTAGAAACCCGTTACGGCCTTTTACTGTAAGCTCTTCCTTTTGCTTCCATGAAGTATCGTTAATTGCAATCTTTGCAGGAGAGCACGCTGCAACAGCAATAATCATTGAAAGGATATAAAATACGTTTTGCATGATGATGAGGTTTGATATAGCAAAGATGACATTGATCGGCTATGTGAACAATCACATGAATGTGTGAATAGTATTTTCTTAACAAATAAACCAACCGGTAGTAATTTATCACAGCATTGCAGCCTCGCAAACTCTTATACCAGTAAAGTAGTTTTTGCATAACAGGAAAAAAGAGGCAGCTTTCGCCACCCCTTCTATCATCACACTCAAACCACTATTCTTCTATAATTTTAGAATTATCGAGTTCTGAAGTAAAACGATTTTGCGGGTTCCCTTTAAAATAAATAGTACTTCTTTCAGTAGCCGATGCATTCAATGTATTAGACACATTAATTTTAACGGTTGAATTTTTATTGGCCAATGCACGACCAAAAACACTCGCAACACTGTACGCATTAACTGATGAATTATTTTCAGCAGCAGCATAAACTTTTTCCGCCTGTCCTCTGAGAATAAGTTCTGAATGTTCAATAGCTTCTACTGTATACTGCGATACATTCATTTGAACAGTTGCCGTTGAATAATTTCTTAATTCACCTTCTACTTCTGAAACCTGTGCAAATCCGCTTATGATTGCTTTTACCCGATTATTAAAATAAAATGCATCAAGCTGAGGCATTGCAACAGTAATCTTAACCGCACCTTTGAGCTGTAGATTGCCATATCCAATTATAAGTTTTCCGTTTTTTACTTCAACTTTCAAACTGCTAATATCAATACCTTCACCTTCTGCTTTTACTGAAAATGATTGGCTTCTAATAACCTGAATATCCAGCAACCCCGATGCTTCAATCTGATTGAAATTGGTAACTGTAAAATATTTTACTGATTGTTCAGGCTTCGGTTTTTTACACGAAACAGCAGCAATAATTAAATATACTGCCACAAAAACAGGTACAAATAACTTATTCATGATTATTGATTACGGTAAATAATAAGAAATTCTTAAGCAGCACGTTTTGAATCATTTGTCTGAATCTTTAAATACAAATGATGCATTGCCTGTTTATGTTCACGTATGGTTTTCTGTAATTGGCTGTGAACATCAGATGTACTGCTGTTGGTAAAGTAACGTTCATACATCTCAAACAAACGCTTACGGAGCGTTATTGTTTGTGCAAGGTCGGTGTGTATGTTTTGATTGTTTAAACTGGTCATAATGATAAGGTTTTAATATTTGACAATGTAAAAATGCAGTAATCAGCAAATGAAAACAACCGCATGAATATGTGAAATAAATCGTACTGAAGAGGATACTGCTGCAAAAAAAATCAATTATGTTCGTTCATTTGCAATACAGACTTAAAACTGTTATAACTCAAATTTCCATTTATATAATAACTCTGTTTCACCAATTTTCTTGAAATTATTTTTTTGCAGTACTTTAAAGGAGGGAATATTGGTTTTTGCAGTGGAGGCGATGATTGATTTTACTGCCTGTTGTGTTCTAGCCCATCCGATGATACCACTTACCATTTCAGTCATGAATCCCCTACCCTGAAATTCATCATATGTACCATATCCTATTTCAATTTCGCCAATTTCATTTGGCTCACCGATGATGCATAAATCGCCTACCATTTTATTTTCCATTTTGGATATGGCCGTCCAGAATGTTACAAACAAATAGTTTTTTGTTGCATCGGCTACATTTGGGAGAATGGTATTTTCAAAGGCTTCTTTCAGTTCTGCAGTTATTACTCTGGAGGTTAAATTCAGTTTCAATTCCTGTTCCAGCGAACCATCACATTGAACATACTTTAGTAATTGGCTATATGTCAACGGTTTTAAAATAAGTCTTTGGGTTTCTATGATTGATTCTGCTTAAAAAAATTATATCCCATTATTTCGTATAAACCTTAACGTAAAATTATTTATTCATTTGCTGTTCCCAAATGAGCTTTCCTTCATTATTAAAGAACTTTATACCGGTGAAGAAATCTTTGTTTTGAAACCATTGACCGTTTTTCTTTGACATACCAATCAGTAATCTTCCATTTTCACCACCAATAACCAATCCTTTGGTTCCATCTTCCAGTGCAATAATATGAACTGCCTCTCCATCTTTATCATCTACGCCCATTACTGATCTTGATTTTCCATCCTTTGTAGTATTTACCCCGGCTCCCCCAAGTTCCCAACCTTCTGTATCATTCCACAAAATTCCTGCACTTTGAAACATGCGCTTACCCGTATTGGGATCTGCCAGTTTATCGCCTACTAACACACGGTCAAAACCATTTTCATTCATCACTACAAATCCCTCTGCCCCATTATAATAATCATTGTACCATTTCATGTATTGATCAGAATCACTACCAAATGCTTTTGCCCAATACTTTCGTACGAGGTTAGTATCTGTACGTACTCTGTTTTTTGAAAAAGGCACGGGTGCACCAATTAAAATACGATCACGACCCTGTTCATCTTCAATCACAATTCCTTTGGCACGTATGATTCCGGGTTTCTGATTTGAATCGCTGAACGCTGAAAAAAGAAATATTATAAACGCAGCCGTGCTTACAAAAACGTAATAACGAAGTAATCTGTTTTGCTTTTTTAAAAGCCTGAGTTCTGTTTGCATAATTGGTAGTTCATTTGATGAAAGGGAACTTCGCTTGTTATACGAACAGACTTAAAGAATTGTTACGAACATATAAATATTTTTTAACCTATAATAACAACTACTCTCCTGCCCTTACTACTTTCTCCGGTTGTTTACTAATAGCCATTCTATGCAATACCAGGCGCTCACCCGTTTTGTCAGCAGATAACTCCACCCAGCCATTATACCTTTGATTATTACTTAAAATCTGAAACGGCAAATATTTTTTTTGCAAGTCAAGCCAGTTACCACGCCAAACAATAGTACCATTTCCAAACAGGTTCCGTTCCATCAAAACAATTTCTGAAGCAGCATGCCAGCTATTACCATTGAAATTGCCGAGTGTAATAACATCATTTAAATTCAGTGGAGGCACTTGTTCATTAATATTTACTGGCAATGCTGTACTGCCGGATGATAAAACATAATACTGACGTTTATCAACAACATTAAGTGGATCGCCAATAACATAAGCATCAAACAATAAATCAGCCCGCCCGTCCTTGTTTACATCCAGCGTTACGCCATTTTGCTGATATTTTACTTCACGGTTGTTTAAATAAGTATAAACCATTTCAACAACAGGCAGTGGCTGAGGCAGTGGTTTCGTGGCAGGTTCTTTTTTACAGGATGCTGTAATTACAACAATTATGATGATGAAGCTTGAAATTTTGTTAAACATTATGATAAGGTTTGAACAAAGATGAAAAATCAGTAGCATACATACAACCGCATAAACATGTGAAGGCCCTTCTATACAGAAGAGCCTTCGTTAGTTTTTCATGAAATAAATTTTTATAAACTCACGTCAAACCGCTTCAATGGTGTTAAAGAAGGGATTACTTCACTTTTAGCATTCATTGAGGGTTGATTACTACCGGTGCTGTAACGGATAATGCGTGATACCCGAAGTGCCTCCCTGCTTTCGAGAATACCGTTAAATTGCTTGAGCACATTTAATGGTGTGTTAAAAGCAGGATATTGCCGCAGGCTGCGCATGCTAAAGGTAGTATCCCACAATACAACTGTAGTTCCGTTCTGAAGACTTTCTTTTGCAACGGTTAATCGTACTTCGGCCTGCACACCGTCATATACAGGTGCTGAATAATCTGCTGCCTGTGCCACTCTGAATTCAATGGCTTTTGATACAGGTGATTCTGTTCCTTTAAATTCAGGTTTCTTTTTACAGGATGTAACTAATGCAAGAAGCATCAGTACTGATAAGGTTAATTGTTTCATGTGTAATGAATTTTTGTGATGCAAAAATAGAAGATGAAAATATAAAGTGTTTTCACATAAATATGTGATCGTTTATGAGCACTGCGGCATCATCATTCATTAAATAACTGCTCCACTTCAACAGCAGTTAATTTCTTATTATAAATCCTTACATCATCAATCCATCCTTTAAACAAATTGTTACCCGTTGTTAATCCTGCCCATAAACCTGTAGCATAAGTAGCACCCAGGTATGAATGATGCATGTACGTATCAGTAGTTCTGCCAGCCACGCTTGCTACCTTTACTCCATTTACGTAAAGATCCTGTCCTTTTTTATTAGCTGCAATTACTACATGTACCCAATTGTTTAACTGACCATTAGTTTGAAAATGATCAATAAAAACATTTTCAGTCCACATGCGCATGTATAATTTTCCATTAGGTGCATAATAAAGCGCCGGCACATAATGAGCAGCCATTACCGGATGAATAGAAGACTGGTATCCAAACACCACACCTGACTTTGTTAAATCTTCTACTTTAAACCACACAGAAAGCGAAAGACTGTCAGGATACGTAACGGATATACTTTGAGGTAATCTTACTACACTGTTAGTACCGTTGAAATATAATGCAGATGAAGCCACTTGCTTTCTATCAGCTGCAAACACAGCATTTTCGTTAACTGCAGGTACGGTTGAACTTCCTTCATTTTGCATACTGTTTGTAAACGTATATTGATGAACAAGAAAAGGATGCTTTTGAACAGCAAGTGTAAATACTTTACTGTTTTCTTCACCTTTACTGTTATATGCAACCAGGCGCACAGTATACTCACCCGGATTACGGAGACTTAACTTAGGACTTGCTGCCGTTGAAACTTCAACGCCATTTACAAACCATTTATAAGAACTGGCATTTTGTGACTGATTGGTAACTATTGCATAAGCAGGTGCATACATACCCGAAGCCTGTACTACTGCTTCTGCTACAGGTTTAGGCACTGTTACAACAGGTGTTGCCGGTGTTTCATTTTTCTTTTTACATGAAACAAATACACTTAATGAACTAAAAGCAACAGAAAATAAAATGAAGGTTAATTGACGCATAATTGATTTTTTTTGATGATAAAGTTTATGAACCATGTGTTTTAATATTCTTACCAAAACTCCGTTACTATGCCGCCATCCTGCACGTAACGGTTACGTGAAGGGTCCCAGCGTATACCACGCCCCATAATGATATCAGTAGACTGCTTCATACCATTAAGTTCGTTTTGTAAAAGTCCCCATTGCTGTCCACGCAATTGTTGCATTTGAGAATTATTTTGAGCAATGGCATTTTGATAGGCATTTTTTTCAGCAGGGGTTAAATATTGCGGGCCCACATACTGCGCTTTTACAAATACTTTATCCAATGCACTCATTGTTTTCCAGCGATAAGCGATTAAACCCATATTGCTTACACCACGCATGAGGGTTTTCTTTTTTTCCATGTCAAAAGCCGACCATTGACTGGCCAGTTCTTTATAAGCAGCTTCACGTTGTTCTTTGGTAAGCGCAAGTACTTTCTTACTTTTCAATTCTTTATTAATAAAAAATTCACAATCCAGTATGGCATCAGCTGTTTCCTGAATAAATGGAATATCTCCGGCCACAAGCGGCGGATGTGCAGCCAGATATGTTTTTAAATACCAGCGACTGTCTTCTGCCTGCTTTCCATCTTCAATTAAATCAATGATGAGCGCTGAACGTACCTGCTTGATAACTGCATTTAATTCCTGTTCAGAAAATTGTTGTAACTGCTGTGCATATTGTAAATTACCGGCAATATTTTGCATGCCTTTGTAATCATTTTTTATCCAATAATCCTTTATTAACTGAAAATGTTTTTGTTTTTGTAGTGGTGTATAAGTAACGTCCAGTAATTTTTGAACTAATTGAGCATGCTGCTCCATCATCGTTTTTGTAAGTAGTAATGGTGTTTCAAATACTACATCATTTGCTGAAGTATATTGTGCATTAACTTTAAAAGTACCTGTTATTACAAAAAACAAGAGCACCAGGCCTTTGAATGTTACTTTGTTCATAGTTTTATTAAATGAAATATTATACTTATAGAAACGGCTCCAATTACAGCCGCTTCTGTGAATAAATTACCGTTGCCTCTTATTGAATAGATTGAGATGTTAGCGGGAGAATGATGTATTGATTATTTTGCTCAATCAAAATTCCTGTTACTGATACTCTACCTGCAGGTATGATTCTGCTGCTGAAACTTGCAAAAGATTCAGTTCTTACAAGCGCTGTACGGATGCCATCAGAAATGATGCGGTCGCCCTGTAGTGTAGCGGTGCCATTAGCCTGTGTAAATGTTACATTTGTTAAATGAACAATTTGTCCTTCTTTATTACCGGGTGTTGTATAAAGTTGCGTAATGGTAGTAGAAGGGACTACAAGAATATCAGTTCCTGTTTTAACTGCTGAACTCTGCTGCAGTTGATTGATTTCAAGAACACCGTTCCGTTCACCTAATAAGGCTCCCTGAATATCTACAAGTAACAAATCACCAGGTAAGAACTGATTGGTAGTAGTAAAACGCAATGCAATACCGCCGGTGCCATCCTGAATATAAACAACAGCCGGAGCTATATTGTCATTAACAGAAGTTACAATTCCTGTGATATAAGTGCCGGGGAAAAAATAGGTATCTGTTCCATTAAAGCTGTTACGCAATGTTTGAATAGGTGTAACAACAGGAGCAAGCACATCATCCTCTGTAATAGAAAGTGACAATTGTTTTTGTATTCCAGACTCCAGCTCGGGAGATGTTGAGGCTATTTGAAAATTAATAGATCGGGCAGCACTTATGACTGCATCATTTACAGGTTTTATTTTAAAAGTAATCTTTGATTGATTTTGCTGTACAGCTAAACGTAACTTACCGTTTACAGCAGCAGGTTCAGTTGTAAAATGTGTACCATATGACGCAGTTACAGAACTGTATGAAATTTCAATAAAACCGTCTGAATATGCAAGGGGGGAGATAAACAATTCAGCAGTATAACCCTGTGTTTGTGCCTCACTTACAGATGCAGTTGTTTTTAAAAAAGCTACAGATGCCTTTGTATCATCATCAGCAAGAATCACTTTTTTTGTTTTGCTGATGCCGGGCTTAATGCTTCCTTCTCCGTTAATAGTGAATTGCAGTTCACGGACACCATCTTTCATATTATTATTTACAGGTATTATTTTTAGCTGTACAGCTTGCATACCTCTTTCAACTGGTATTGTTATTTTTCCGTCAGCAGCAGCCGGAGTGGTTGTAAAATCTCTGCCGTACTGAGCGTTGGAAGATGATACAGATACTCCAATTGTTTCTGCTTTTGCCGCTGATGCGGATAAGGTTAACTGATAACTTGTTTCGCCGGCATTTTCTGCCAATGTAAATATATCACCGGTAAATTGTGCATTCAAAACAGAAGGAAGTGAAGGATTGTTTACAGGTGGTGTAGCAGCAGGTTCTTTTTTACAGGCAATAAAAAATAAACTGATCAATAGCGCTGCGAGTAATTGATGATTGATAAGGTTAATGGTTGATGATAACTTTTGCATGATGTTTAAAATAATAGTACAAAGATGAACTACAGCAAACATTCAGACAATCACATGAAGATGTGAAAGCATTGAAATAAATTACTGTTGTACAAAAGAAAAATGCCGGGCTTGAAAACCCGGCATACAGCTTATTAAGTTTTATTATTTAATTCGTTCATCCATTACTTTATGCATCTGCTGTGTAAACGCCTCCGTCCATATACTCCAGTGGTTAGCCCCGGCAATAAGCTCAACAGTAGCTTTTGCATGCATACCATCTACTTTCTTTTTAAAAGCCTCTACTGAACGATTGAGTAAAAAGTTATCTTCTGCGCCGGCAAAAACAAATATTTTATCATCCAGTAAAGAAGATAGTTTGTTGTATTTGGTTTCCATAAACAATCCAAGATCATAAGGCTTCCATGTTTTAGCAACCTGGCTGTTAATAGTACCTGTACTGCGGTTAAAAAGCATCTGTGGTTTTCCCGTTTTAGCATCCAAAAGTCCAAATGCAGCTTCAAAGGATTGCATTTGGCCGCCATCACCTAAAAAATCTTCAAAACCTGCATAACGTTTTACAGTACTGAGGTATTGGCCGTTCATAAAAAACATGCCACGTTCTTTACCATCAGCATCATAATACATATTTGCATTTTTTGTATAGAGATTCACGCCGGTAAAATCAGAAAAATCTACCGGATCAGGCGATACAGCCCATGATGCGGTAAAAACAGTTGGGTAATTTAATTGCAACCAAAGTGCGGCATAACCACCACTGCTTTGTCCTGCTACAAAATATTGATTGCTGATACGGTAATTCTTTTTTACAAATGGAATCAATTCTTCTACTAACGCTTTTCCCCATGGGCCGTTCACTCTTGAATCAATAAATGCATGCAGCCCGAAAGGGTTATTGGTTTCGGGATTGAGGTACACAAAAATCTTTTCTTTACCAGTTGTAAAACCATAACGTTTTGATATAGCCGGATTGTACACATCGTAATGTGTGCCGCCCCAGCCGGGTATCACAAACACAACCGGGTAATTTGCTGATGGATTTTGATAATAGGATTTAGGTAGAACAACTGCAGCTTTGATGTAAGAATCTTTTTTGCGGAAAGCCGATACCAGTTCACTCTTTAATTGCAGCGCTTTTATTTGTTCCGTTTCTTTAAATGTACGCTGGGGAATAACCCTGTTCAGGTTAAGATGAATAGTAAATGGCTCACCCGGCTTTACCTGTACGAGCACATCCCGTGAATAATAGTTACCCGGTGTTACAGTATTGTTACGCTCCTCCGTATCAATATCCAAAACAGCGGCAAATTTGTAATAGCCCGGTTGAACTTTGTTGAGTTTTACAGGGTAAGCAGCGGCAGTGCTGTCAATACGTTTTACTTCACTGCTCTTCCAGTTTTTTACATCCAGTACAAATGTGGGTGTGGGGTTAAACGGGTCAGGATCCTGTACACCACGTGTGGTATCTTTTGAACTGAAAATATAAAGCCTGCCGTTTAACGCTTTTTTTACAGCAGTATCCAAATGAACAACAATGGAATGTTGTGCCTGTACCGTAAATGCCAATAAAATAGCAATGATGAGTGATGATAATTGTTTCATACAGCAAAGATGTTGCTGTTTAAATAAAAAAGCAACCACATAAAAATGTGACTGCTTAACTCAACCGGTGGAAACCCAAAAAAATATGTAGTATACTAAAGCCTACATATATATTTATGAATCGTACACTTTTGATTTGGCTCTTTGAATACTGACGTTTATCTCACCTGATCTGATCACACTATCAGTATTGCTGCTATCAGGCACATAAAACAGAAATCAATTTTAGTTTTAAAAGATAATACGATTAAAGAAACCTGTTATTCGTTTGAAGGAAAATATTCATCACACTTTGCCTCCAGTAATAAAGGTGATAATGCATGATATACCAAATGTGCATCAGTAACAGCTAATGCACCGCATACAGCACCATATTGCATACAACGACTGGGTGATTGCTGTGTAAGCCAGCCAAATAAAAAACCTGAGAAGAAGCTATCACCTGCACCATTACTGTCTGTAATTGGAACGTTGCTGATAGCGGGTTGCTCTATCCACTCTCCGGATTTTAAAAGTAACGAAGCCCCTGCTTTACCATGTGTGCATATTACCAGCTCCTTACCATTACTAATGAACTGCTCCATTACTTCTTTATAGCCCGGCAATAAATCTGAGCTCAAATGAATATACTGTGAAGTTTCTATAAACGGCAAATGATAAGGATTGCGGCCATCATAATCATGCAAATCCGTCCAAACAGGTTTACCGGACTCCTTAATAAGCGGAATCAGTTGTTTACAATAGGGAATGATATTAAGTACAATCACATTGTGTTCAGCAATTATTTTTTTGAGTTGCTGTTCATCATGCGGTAATTGTTCAGGAGATTGGGTCACAAACATAGAAATACGTCTGCCTTCTTTATCCATTATATTGATGTGCCGTTGTGTACCGGCAGGATCTGTTACTACAACTGACTTTATATTATTTTCATACAGATAATGCTCAATCTGTTCACCATAATAATCACGGCCAAAAGCAGTGTACAGTGTATTATGTACATTCAATTTTGTTAAAGCCAGCGCTTTGCCTGTGCCGGTAGAACCACAAGCCTCACGAAACGGTACCTGATGAATCGTTTGTGGAAAAGGCTCCGGAAATTCATTCAAATAAACGATGTGGTCAAAGCTGCTGCCACCAAGGATAAGTATCTTTTTGTTTATCATATTTTTAAGGCAATAAAATAATACATGATAATTATAAATTTAATCACATTTTATTTTATAACTATGCATTAGTAATGATGTGTAATGGTACCGCTTCCTTTAAATACTTCCTTAGGCGCTTCGCCGCTCATATCAATCAAAAAGCGCCATTCGCCATTTCGCTTTGTGAAGATATTTACCATTTTACCGGTGGCATACTGCTCTTTAGAACCTTTACGGGTAAATACAAAGTAACCTGCATCAGCACACATGTTGCCATCAGGTGAATAATCCCTTTTTTCAATTTGAAAAACAATATCAATAGAGTCCTTTACTTCTTTCAGCTTATTGAAATAACTGCCAAATTTTTTCATAAAGGCGGAGCGACCATTTTCTATAGCGGTATTGCTCGACATATATAGAGCATCAGGCCAATACAACTTATCCAGAGCTGCAGAATCGGCTTGTTTATAACTCATACGGAATTGTTCATACAATGCATCTATTTTTTTATCCTCGTTTGACTGGGCAAAAGAAAAGAGCGAAACACTCAGAAAAACTGCAGTAATGGCAACAGTTGTAAGATGGGTCATCATTTTTAATTTAAGATTGAATACGATTATTTGAAATACTATTTGCAGATTGTGACTTTATAAACTGAACCAGTAATTAAGTTTCAATACTAACATTCTGTTTTTTTGGACGAACGAACCTGTGGTGTAGTTATCTGTATATACAATAAACAAATCACTAAGGGGCTTGAACCGCCATTGAAACCGGCTGTTGATATTAAAATTATTTGCCTGTGTATTATATTGCAAGAATGTAGTCCAAAACATGGTAGAACTAAAGTTGATTTCTGCGGTGGGCCCTATCAGTAAAGTTGTTGTTTGTTTATTATTAAGTTCAATAAACCCTTGTGTGGCTCTTATACCAAACAGACCCCATGGTTGCGTACGGTAACGTACTGCTCCATTTAGTACTATACGGTATCCATTATAAAAACCACCGGCATCGATGCCCGCATCATAATTTATTTTTTGCCTGGCATTACTGTAATAGTTGAAAACAATGTTGCTAAAATTATATTTCCCCTGTTTTACATTGCCTGTTTTGGGAAAGAATGAGGTTTCGAACGGCAGTTGTATAACGGTAGTTCTTATCCCGGCTTCAAGAAATGCGGAGTTTCTGTATACGATCATTTTTCGGACATAAATATTCAGCTCATTCAAACTATTATTGGTATTTAAGGTTAAAGTGGGCCATAACTCATAAATATCCTGACTGATTTTTCCTGACTTTGGAAATATTCTGTACTGTGCATTGGCCTGTAGTTGTCTGTAACCCAAACGGATAACAGTATCTCGTGCTGCATCATAGTTATTTAAACGGGGAACAAAGCCAACATCAGTAATAAAATTTTTTCCTACATCATCAAGCATCAAATTAAGCCACCACTTTTTAGTGATATACTGCATACGACCACTTACAAAAGAGGATTGAGACGGGTTACCCGGATTTACAGATCGGAAGTAACGCAGATTACCCATGTATTTACTGGTGTTACTTGTATAATTAAATTCACCACCGGCAACAGCATTGTATTTATTTGCATCGGTATGGATTAATTTTTCAGTTGAATTCAATGCCTGACGGTGTGTAACCAATGCACGAACATTACTTCGCTTTAAAACTCGTTGTTCAAAACTGGCTATAGCAATATTTTGCCTGCTGCTGTTTTCAATAGCGCCTGTTATGATATTCATCAATCCAAGTCTTGAATCCTTTGTAACATTACCGGTAAGACGTACACCTCCAAGTATGGGTGTTTGCTGTCCGTTTGCTCCAATGCCTATACGTCGGCTAAAGAAGGGGCGAATATTATCTGATCCATAATTGGCAAACAAATCACTATTTTCTAAAAAGAAATTTCTTCGCTCAGGAAAAAACAATTCAAAGCGGTCAAAATTTAATACCTGTCTGTCTACATCTACCTGCGAAAAATCAGGATTCAACGTTACGTCCATAACCATTGTTGATGTTACTGATACTTTTACATCCATACCTGCATCTGCATTTGCGAAAAGTTTAGGGTTAACTGATTTATCCATGGCGGCAGAACCGGTAACAAAAGGAATAACAGCATGATTCTTTTTTGACGCTGACAAGCCCTGTTCGAATTTAATACTGCCAAAAAAACCCATATCTACACCATCAAAAGCCACCGGTACATTGGTCCATGTGCTGTATGTATTGTTCGACATATCATTACGAAGCACATTAAATCCCCATTCATCATTTTGTATATTGTATCGGAATGTTTTAAGAGGAATCATGATCTCAGCTACGTAATAATCACTGTATTGTTTTACAGCACTATACCATTTGCCATCCCAGTTAAAATTCATGGGAGCCCCAGTTTGATTGATTCCATCAAGTTGAGCACCGCCTGCATTTACGGCAAAACCTAAACTCTGTGCCCTTCGGTTCATGGCATCAAACAGAATCATAACACCATCACCAAGCCAATAACTATCTCCATCACGCTTTAGAGTTTGTATAACTTTTTTCCCCTTAATATTTGCCTTAACAGCAATGTAGATATTAGACTTATCATACAGCAACTTTACATCCGTAGTATTTGCTGCTTTACCCTGGTCAACCGGCCACTTATTATAAAAACTGTCAAGCAATGGCGCATTCGCCCAAACGGTTTCATTTAAATTGCCATCTATTTTTATTAACTCATTAGTAAACCCAACAGTATATTTCTTTTCAGACGGCGACTGATAAACTTGTGAAAAACTTAAGAAGTTAAAAAAGATTGAAAATACACCACACAAAACAAGGTTCAGGGTTTGCTGCATGATTGCAAAGTTTTATCCTGCGAAAATATTTTTGTATTACATGAATTACAATCGCATAAACATGTGAAAAGATGTGCAATACCATATAACTGAAACTATAGAAGCGGAGTTGATATAGTTGAATTCAAAATTCTCTGAATGTGAATGAATGAAAATATATAAATGAAAATCAATGAATCATCATGTAATATGATTCATCGAATTTTTTATTTTCCTGAATAAAAAAAGAAATTATTGTTCACTATATTTTTTAAAAATAGTAGTAGCAACATGACCACCAAATCCAAATGTATTATTCATGGCGTACTTCAATTCTTTATTTTCACTTTTACCCATTGGAAAATGAAACTTATTCTCGAAATCAGATTCTATTGTATGCGTATTAATTGTAGGTGGTACAAAATTATGTTGCAATGCGGCTATACATATGATTGATTCTACTGCACCTGCAGCACCAAGCAAGTGACCTGTCATTGATTTTGTAGCACTCACACTTAAATTATTGTTGTGCCCAAAAACCCGTTCAATAGCGTTGAGCTCACTGCTGTCGCCGGCAGGTGTTGAAGTTGCATGAGCGTTTAAATAATCAATAGCCGATGGTTCAATTCCTGCTTCCTCCAGTGCCAGTTTCATTCCTAAATAAGCACCTTCTCCATTAGGAGACATACCTGTTAAATGATACGCATCAGCCGCCATACCACCCCCCACAATTTCTGCAAGAATAACAGCACCTCTTTGTTGAGCAAATGAAAGTTCTTCGAGTACTAAAGCGCCGGCACCTTCACCTAAAACAAAACCATCTCTTGTTACATCAAATGGTCTTGACGCAGTTTTATAATGCTCATTATTGGTTGATAATGCTTTTGACGCATTAAAACCTCCAATGGAAGATGCAGCTACCGGCGCCTCAGAACCACCTGTAATAATAACATCTGCTTTATTCCATTTGATATAATTGAACGCTTCAATGATTGCAGTATTAGAGGTAGCGCATGCAGCTACTGTTGCAAAATTCACACCGTTAAAACCGTACTTCATGGATATAACTCCCGCCGCAATATCTACAATGATGCGTGGAATAAAATAAGGACTGAAGCGTGGCTTTCCATCGCCATTGGCAAATGCTGTTACTTCCTGTTCAAAAGAAAGCAATCCGCCATTGCCAGAACCCCAAATCACACCAGCTCGTGATTTATTTATTTTATCCAGGGGCAGTGAAGCCTGCTCCATTGCTTCTTGTACAGCCACTAATGCATATTGTGTAAATAAATCAAACTTTCTTACTTCGCTTTTATCAAGCACAGCACCTGCATCAAAATTTTTAAGTTCACATGCAAATTTTGTTTTGAAGTGATGTGTATCAAAAGCCCTGATTAAATCAGCACCGGAAACGCCTGAACGTATATTTTGAATAAACGTACCTGCATTATTACCAAGGGGCGTAAGAGCACCCATACCGGTTATTACAACTCGTCGCATGATTATTTTTTTGATTGAATAAATACTGTACTTGACCCTTTTGCAAGCAGTAAATCAGTTTCTTTTTTATATATACAACATTCCATATACACAATAGTATTTCCTTTACGTATAATCTGTGGTACGGCATAAACCACTTCACCGGCTTTTGCCTCCTCATAATAATGAACGGTATTACTCATGGTAACATAATTACTGCCGCTATGTAATATAAAAAGCATGGCACCTGTAGCATCATCAATAATACCTGCTATTACTCCACCGTGCAGTTTACCTGCAGGATTCGTCATTTCATCCCTGATGGTGTATTGAAAAGAAATAGTTTGTTCATCTATTGATTTTAACACAGGTAATAACCAGCGCATAAATGGAGAAGGAGAGTTGAACAATGGTTTACCTACCTGTGTTAATAAAAATTGATACATTGAAGACATTGAATTTGATTTATAGCTCTATAATAAATGTTTCCTTTAAAATTCCTTTTCCTCCGGCCATTAAATGTTTAATGCGGTTCATTTCTACTGTAAGGTTTACAGTAATTAAACCCGGTGATGGCAGATTCATAAACCAACCCTGTTCTATCAAATAAATTTCTTTTTTGATAGATAGTTGATCATAGAGGTAACTTGCTAAAGGACCTGCTGCCATGCCGGTTGCTGATTCTTCATCAATTCCATAACGTGGTGCAAACATCCTCGTTGTGGCATCTCTTGAGTCTTTTACAGGATGCAGGGAAAAAGCATAAAAACCAATAAGATCCAGTTCTTCGCTTATTGCATTAATGAGTTTATGATCAGGTGTAAGTTGTTTTAATTTTTCAGTATCGTTTAGAGGAATAACTGCAAATGAATTGCCTGTATTTACATGAGCTATGACTGCATTGGGCAACAAATAATTTTTTGTTATGTGAAGAGATGCAAGTATTCTGCTTTCAAATGAAGAAATATCCCTGTACTGCGGAGCAGTTTGCTCCATGAAAGCCATATTACCTTTGATTCGTATTTGTCGTATACCATCAATTGTTTCCTTTGATGAATGAGTCGACTTCACCATTCCTATCTGTGATAAGTAAGAAAAAACTGCAATGGTAGCATGACCGCAGTGAGCAATTTGCCGGACAGGTGTAAAAAAATCAAGTTTAAAATCTGCAATATCGGATTGAGATACAAATGCTGTTTCTGATAACCCTGCTTTTTGAGCAATCCATAATTTTTGGCTATTAGATAAATCATCAGCATTCAAAACCACTCCTGCAGGATTTCCCCCGGTATCATGATCTGTAAATGCATTTAAAATATGTACTTGAATACTCTTTGTAGTTTGCATATCCCTGCTGATTAAATGACCGATAAGAATGAAATGGCAAACAGCAATGTGGATTTATTGTATACGTTTCAAATGCTGCCGTAATGTTTGTTCAATTCTGAATGCATGACTGGATCCCATCGTAATAAATACGTTTTCACCTTTTGCTACCAATTCATGAATGACACTGCACATGTGAATATCCCGGGTTATGTTAGAATAATTGGCCATTTCAGAAAACCAACCTTCGGGCCAGCCATATTCATCACTGGTATCACGCCAATCTTTTAACTGAGGATATTCCTTTTTCCATATACTGTCAACCTGTGCAACACTGGTAACTATTCCCCTGATACCCTTGTAATCAGTACGGGTTTGTATATATTCCTTTAGTTGTTCGTCAGGATTTGAAGGCTTCCCAAAACGGAAATTGCTGAAATAAGGTCGTAACGAATAAAACAAAGCTACCTTTTCAGGCGAAAATTTTTGAAGCATGATGTCTACCTCGTTCTGTCGTTCCGGTTCCCAGGTATAAAAAGGGATGTTGTATTTTTTAGATAAGTATACAGTTGCACCTGATTCACCATGCATACTTACCGGATGTTGAAACCAACTAAATAAAAAACCCAATCTGCCTTCAACTAATGCAACTGTTGGTTGATACGATTGCCAGATACGTTGAATGCTGTCAATTTGGTGATTCTTACTATCTTTTGTGTGCTCAATACCTAAAACATAAACGCTGCCTTTGTTTGCTGTTGATACCTGATAAATGTACGGACGACGATGATTGGCAAACGAATCATACGTATTCATATTCATTATCGGAACTTCAAATGATTGTATCCCTGAAACTTTATAGTACCCGGGCGAACGCCAGATAATACCGGTAAAGATTAAAATTGCAAGAAGAAGAGAAACTACCAGTAATGTGCCGGTTAATATTTTAAATATTCGTATCGCCCTCCGGGGTTTGCTAAACATTTTTAAGAATGATTGATTTGCTTTAAAGAAAAAATACTTTTGACTAACAGATTATGCTACTTAACTAATTCCACGAACTCTACATAAATTCCCAGCAACACATGCCAAATTAAATAATGCCCCAGTCTCACTGCCAGTGAAGCAACGAACCCATACTTTAAATAACTTCTGAATTGCCATGCATTCATTGCAACGCCGCTGAGTGTAGCGTACACAATAAACCACCAGGCACCATCAGGAAACTGCTGTATAGGTTCAACAATGCTTGTTAAAACACCAATAACAATAATAAAATAGCTCCTCCATCTTCCTTTAAACAAAAATATATTGATAAATAACAGCACCGTAAGCGGTATCATGCGGTAATACAGTTCCACCTCTACTCCACCGGAGCTGTACAGCAATGTGCTGTAAGGAAATGGTTGTAAAAATGGAGGCAACTCTTTGTAGGGTTCGGGATGCATGATGAATTTTACAATCAAAACATCCAGCAATCCAAACAACATCCCTACCCCAATAGTAGAAAGCCAGCCATTCTTTTTTTCATTGATCGTTTGTATAGCCGGCAATGACGCTTTCTGCTGCAAAAACAATAACGGTATTACCGGAAGCACCAACAATAAGTTATTCCAATTCCATCTTCTTACCATAATTCCATGTTGCTCTAATGAAGCACCATACAGAATTGTAATAATCACTACCGTTAAAAGAATGAACCCTGCCAAGAGTTCATTCCTGTATTTTTTAATGAGCATGCTGATGTTGTGTTATAATTATCGTTTAATAACCCTTCCACTTCCGTTCTGTGAGGTTTCAATTACGGGACTGCCCCAGTAATTTACATTGCCGCTGCCAAACATTTTTACAACCAGCCGCTCTGAAACTGAAATGTATGAATGACCACTACCATGAACATTTACCTGGGCGTTCTTTACCTGTAAACCCTGTGCTTCTACTTTACCGCTGCCATAAACATCCAGAGTAGCAGATTGATAATTTGAATTTTCAACTGTTATATCGCCGCTTCCGTAAATACCGGCTGTGAATTGATTACCTGTAAGAAAGCCCTTTACTTTGATATAGCCGCTTCCATAAATACCTGTGCGCTCTATACGTGGTATAACAATTTCATACCGGATATTGCCATTACGGATTGTATTGTATCGCTTATTGTACTTTAATTTCAGTACACCATTATCCAATTCGGGCTCCAGAATATCCAGTAGATTTTCATACCCTGTAACTTTTACTTCTGCACTATTTCCATAAGTGATAACAGCATCAATATCATAATGGGCTTCAACAGAAGAGAAAGTTTTTGATGCCAAGTCTGGAATTGTTCTTGTTACTGTTCGTCCATTACCACGTATAGCATCCTTTTTACATGACACAAAAAGTATAGCCGCTACAGCGATGATGATAAGATTCATTTTTTTCATGATGATGAATATTTAATGATTATAAGATGATTACCTGTACGTAGCTACAAATCTGCACAAATCAATTTTACAATCTGCAACTTTTCTTACGTACTGCCCGGCAATTTGTCTGCCTGCATTGATAGTGATGAATAAATAAGTATTGTTTACCGGCACATATAAAATCTGTGTAGTACCGCCTAAGCCGTCACCCTCATGACCATATGTAACTGTAGGTGTAGTTTTATTATACTTTCCATAATATTCCAGCCCTAAACCATAATCAGGCTCATCACTTCGCTTTCCTGTTATCCATGTACGCATTTGGGTAAGTGAAGCATTGCTGATAATAGTTCCATTCATTAAGGCTTCATAAAATTTGATGACATCAGTACCATTGGCTACAATTCCACCATATCCTTCAAGCCCAAACGCAATACTATTATGCCACTTTGTTATATTTTCCAGAACAGCATTATCATGACGTTCAAAATAATAATTGGGAGCACCCAATGCCAGTAATCTTGCCTCAGAAACACCATAATATGTTTTGGTAAGATTTAAAGGTTTAATGATTTCATCTTCTAAAATCTCCTGATAGGATTTGCCTGCAACTTTTTCTGCAATCCATTGGAGTAATGTATATCCGCTGTTGCTGTAAGCAAAATCAGTTCCCGGCTCAAATAAAGCAGGTTTATCATGGAGATATTTAATTTTTTCTTTAAGATTCGGTTGATTCAATGGACTATTCAACTGTGCTAACTGGTAGGCAGGCTCAGTTGTATGATTACGCAAGCCTGATGAATGACTGAGTAACTGTCGTACTGTGAACTTATTTCCATTTGCAAGTGGATCCAAAATATCCTTTGAAAGATATACTGCAGCAGGTGTATCCAACTTTATTAATCCACGCTCAGCTAATTTTAATATTACAGTAGCCATATACGTTTTGCTGATGCTGTAGATCCATGTTGCCATATTATCTGTTATTGGCTGCTTTGTTTCAATTTTTGAAAAGCCACCATTTACAATATAAAGTCCACTGGCATTTTTAACCATCACCTGTACACCCGGCACGCCTTTGCCTAAATGCTTTTGAACGATAGCGGTTAAGCTGTCTTTCATAGGATGATTAGGATTAACAGTTATGGTACCTGATACAGGTGTTACGGTGGTAGAGTAAAGTTCTTTCTTACAGGAAGTAAATAGTACAGAACTGATAATTGCAATGAATATGACTGATTTCATAATTAATCTATTTGATGATGAATCTTTTATTTTTTAGGTGCATAACGCAACCCTAACAAAAAGTTAGAAGATGGCAGTGGTGTTAAATCAGGTGAATAACGAAACAATGCATTTACCTGGTAAAAAACGAAGGGTGTTATAAACGCTTCCTTTGTTTCAATACTTCTGTATCCTACTCCAAACTGAAGAGGCACCTGTACTACACCTTTTGATTTAGGCCCCTGTACCCAGTTAGCGCCATCATACTTGAGTGATGATGAAGGATAAAAAGAAATCTGATAACCTATACCTGTACCAATTATTGGCTGAATATTTTTCCCTATAAGAGGGGTATAACGGAACAATGTTTGTATATACAGCGCATCGCCCTGATACTTATTTCTGTTGTATCCCAGTCGAATACCCAGTTCAAGATTTTGTCTTGTATTGATCGCATGATTGGCTCCTGCAATAAATACGGGTTGTGCATGTTGTACTTTGAAGTGTTTAAGAGGTGCATAGTAGGATTGAATACCTGCGGCAACTTCAAAAGAATTTTTCGGAAATACCTGGGCGAAAATATGCGATACTACAGTAAGTAACATTGCTGAGAGCAATAGAGATTTACGATTCATGATGATAAAGTTTTTCTAATAATGAAAGCAAAAATAGATCGTTACACTTCAGGGGGCAACCGCATAAACATGTGAAAACAGTTGTGGCTTAGTCACGATGAAATAAATAAACGCCGTCTTCAACAAACGAATCCACTTTCAAATCAAAGCCGGCAATTCCATGTTCCGTTACATGAAATTTAAATAACTCGCTTCCAAACATGGCATGGGAGTATCTGCATTCAAACAAGGCATCACCCTTATAATTTAATTCACCTGTAACAGTAGGATGATGTTCAAGATAAAGCATGTATTTATTGTTTTCTTTCTTAATCCATGCTTTGCCATAGGCATTACAGGTGTAAGAGCCTTCAATGGTTTGCTCAAAAAGAGGAGACATTGCTTTTTCAGTATCAGAAACCACAGTGGATGTGTTTACTGCAGCAGATTGGGCTTTGCGTTGTTGCTGACGAATAAAAGCAGCTTCACTGTAATCGGTGGCAGCTATACCCAATAAAGCATCAATTAACTGCCATTTTAATGTTTCCTGTAATGGATGAAAATCTCCATTTGTAAGAATAACTACACCAAACTTAAGAGATGGAATCATGGCCAGCATACTTAATGAACCGGCGTATGCCCCGCCATGTTGTACAATTTCAGCACCTTCATATTGAATAATCTCCCAGCCAAGCCCATACGTTTTTAAATACCGCTTACGATTACCTGCTGCTTGTTTTCCAATGATGGTATAGCTGTTGAATGACTGTGTAATTGCATTATGCGGAATAACCTGTTTATTTTGATACCTGCCACTATCCAGCAATACCTGCATCCATGTGCATAAATCATTAATGCTTGCATACATGCCCCCATAGCCTCTCGGACTCTCTAATTTGGTTTTTGTTTCTACTATACCATTTTCGGTTTGGCTGTAAAGCAACGTTTTATTGGCATATGCTTTAATGGCTACTGAATCAATAAACGTTGCATTCATTTGAAGAGGATTTAATATCCGCATTTTCAGTTCATCATCAAATCCATTGCCTGTAATACCTTTAACTGACATGCCCGCAAGGAGAAAACCCATATTGCTGTATCCAAACTTTGTTCGCAATGGAAAAGCAGGATGCAGATAATTGAGCTTGCTAACAAGTTGTGAATCACTAAGCGTTGATTCAGTATTCAGTAAATCCCCCTGAAATGTTTTCCACCCACTGCGGTGCGATAAAACATCAGCCACACTTATTTCAGAATTATAAGGTTGAAATGAAAGTTGAAACCCCGGTACTAAATTTCGCAGTGGTGTGTTAATGGAGATATTTTTTTCCTGAGTTACAGAAGAAACTAAGACAGCTGTAAATGTTTTGGTAATTGAAGCAATTGGAAATAGTGTATGTATATCAACAGGCGATTTATCTGTATTTGACTTTACACCATATGCCTGCTTGTAATACACTTTACCATCTTTAATAATTCCCACTACCAAACCCGGTAATTTAAAAACTGATAAATGCTTCTTTATATATCTGTCCAAACTATCTGTATTATTAATATTTAATTGTGAATAAACTGAATTACAATAAATAAAACTTATAAATACAAATAATCTGAGATACATAAACTTATAAATATTTCTGCGGTTAAAATGAGAACCTTTAAAAAAGTGATGAGATGATTAGATAAGCTATTTAATAATAAGAACAGAATTATCGTTATTACCTTCAGTTACTTTATCCGGATTATTTGGATCTAATATCCATCTGCCATCTACAATAAATTTATACGTATGCTTACCCGGTTCCGCTTCCACATCTGTAATCCAAATTGATCCTTTACGTTGCAGCTTGTCACTTTTTGCAGACCAATTATTGAAAGAGCCTGCAACATAAACTTCTTTTGCATTTTCAAAACCCTGCAGTACAAAACTGTGTTTTGAAAAAACAGGTTCTGCTTTTCTGATTTGATCTAATTGACTTACGAGATAACCTTTCCAGTTTGCATCATTATCAAATTTCTTAACCAGATATTCTAAAGCGATTGTTTGAGCTTTATGTAAAGCCCTGCTGCTTTTTATTAATGTATCAGGCTCTACACCTATGCCTTCCCAGTTTGTTTTAGTAATGGGATTAATAGAACGACCCATTGGAATGAACATATTAAAATGATCACTCACTCTTACACTGCCTCCGCCATTGGCACCGCCTCCTGTGCTTTCACCTATTATAGTAGCTCTTTTCAGATATTTAAAATTATAAGCAAATTCTTCAGCGCCTGAAAATGTTTTGCCACTTGTTAAAATATAAAGCGGCTTATTGAGGTATTTTTTTCCTGGAACAACCAGTTGTGTCCATGCCTGAACTGTGCGATTTCCCTCTCTCCAATAATAATCATTCAAATGTGTGGGTCTTTCAAAAAAATAACTGGAAAGAAATGGAATTACTTCTGTGGACATGGCACCCTGGCTGTTGCGCAGGTCAATAATCAATGCATCAGTATGTGCTATATAATTCATCATGGCAGCATAGGTATCACCTGCATACTCAGGACCGCAGAACCACTTGAAATCAACATAACCAATATTACCAGGCAATATTTTAAGTGCGGTGATTCCATAATTTTCCGCCAATAACCATTGTTCATATCCTTTTCTGTCTTCAGGCGCTAATTCCAGCGGGCCACTTGTTTGCGGCGGCAATACATCTGCCGAAAAATTTAATCTCAAATGCTTATCGTTTCCAATTCGTTTTATTTCAGCACTTACAATTTCTGCAAAAACATTTCCTGATGAAATGGTATCGTAGGATTTATTTTTAAGTTGCGTACGTAAATGAGTTGCTATTTTTTCGATACTTCAGGAAATACATAATATTTATCCAGAGCAAAAGCAATGCTGTCAATGGTTGCTTTTTTTCCTGGTAAGAAAATTGCGCCTGCAGTTGCAGAGCAGATGCTGCTAGCAAATAAATGAAGAGTATAATCTGTTTCATGATAAGATTTTTGTACTACAAACATATTAGCAAATTCATCCGTTACAATCACATAAAAATGTGAATCTGAAGAGTCTACTTTGTAAGAAATTTATCCCGAACCAGGTTATTAAACTCTTGTGGCTGTTCAAATAAAGGGGAATGTCCGCTCTTATCAAACAAAGTAAAACTTTTAGAAGGAGCAGTTAACAACTCTGCGTATTGCTTTACCAATGGCCAGGGGGTATTATAATCTGCCGCACCGCTTACAAAATGCACAGGTACTTTTACAATAGCTATATCTTTTCGTAAATTAAAAGTGTTAAACGCACTGTCATGAAACATTGTACCTGCTGTGGTGGCAGATGCTTTACTCCATTTTACCAATTGAAAAATATTAAAGTTATAACCTGTGAGCATTTTACCAATCCAGTCATTGTAATTGGTACGACCGTAGCGTTCTCCACCAAGCTTGAGCAACCATTCTTTTTGTTTTACAGTTCCCCAAAAACCCGTTTTATACATAGTGAGATAATTACCGTTTTGCGGCTGACCCATTTCTTCCAAATCAGCAATTGCTTTTTTATTATTACTTTTTTTAGCCTGCTCAAAAGCATATTGCCAGGATTGCAACTCACCCTCGAATGCATCAACCTCCTGTCCAACACCTATATAACCTGCAATACGCTCAGGATACATTCGTACGAGATACATACCCAGCCTTGCACCCCATGAATGACCAATGAGATAAATTTTTTCTTTATTAAACCGACTGGATAAATATTCAATCAACATATGCGCATCATCAATCATTTGCGGTACAGTAAGTTTGCTTTTATCCATTTTTTTGCTGAAGGAATTTCCTGCTCCACGCTGGTCCCAGCATACAACAGTGAAATCATTCTGCAATTCCTTATTTATTTTTTGAAACAATACCGTTGCAGATGCACCGGGGCCGCCATGGAGGAATAATAATACAGGATTGTTTACTGCATCTTTACTGCGGATTGAAACAAATTGTTTGGATTGATTGATGGAGATATATAATTCTTCAGATACCCGTTTTTGTGCCTGCAGAAATATGACTCCTATGATTATTAAACATATTGTAAAAACAAACCTCCGCATAATATTATCTAAAGCTGTGAAATTAATTTCAGTACAACTATTATTGTATCACATAAATATGTGAGTCAGCATCTGTCCCTACTCGAACCAACTCTCTACTCCTTCAAACAAACCCGATGTTTCCATACTGCCACTAAAGCCTGCATTTATAGCAAACGAATAATTGAAGTCAATACTATTGTCACCTTTGCCCTCAAATGATGCTTGTCCACGGTAGCCAGCATCAGCAAATTGATTATGCTTATCAAAGCTGATGAAAAATTGATTGCCCATTTTCCCTTCGCCCAGTTGCTTGCCTTCAAACTCCAAAGCACCTTCCATTCCGATACCAAACCATAGTGTGCTCATACCTGATTTAAAACTTTTTTCATAACCCACACCTATCGGTTCGGTTTCCATACCAGCATTGATTTTCAATCCATCGCAATTCACTTCTACATTCACACCAAACACTTCACCTTCCAGTTCAAATATTTCAGGACATTCAATATCTATGTTTCGTTTTGATTGCAACAATGCAGTTGCTTCTTCTAATGTCATTTTGGTATTGCAATCTATTGGATAATCCGGAGCCATTGTACTTCCTGAAATTCCTCTCAGTATTGAAAAATATCCAGCCATAGTACCGTAAGCCATATTTCGATTTCCGGATGTGGGGTCTAAAGCCAAAATAGGAATTAACTGATTGATGTAAGACTTCCACCTGCTCTTTAAAATCTTATACCGCTTTTCAATAATGCTATTATACTTTGGCATGTATTTATCATACACCGCTTTAATTTTTTCACAACGCAAACGACGATAGGCTTCTTCCTGTTCAAAAGTACTGCCCGCAGGCGCTGTAACTGTTTTATTGATGAGTTGAATTTCATTTTCAATTGTATGGCCGGCCTGTTGCATACTTGCAATATCAGATGGCTCAAAAGGCAAAGCAAGATAGTTGGAATGAAATTCTTTATGCAGATCTTCGAGTAATGCATCCACAATTTCACTGTACACAATTCTATTGTAATGACGATAATAAGTTTGTTCGGCTGCAGTTAAACCAGCTGCACTTCTACTATTCCAGTATTTTATTTCCTCATCAACTGATTGATTGTAGGTCATCATCTTTTGCCTGAAAGATTTTACATCTGCCATACTTCGTGGAAAACTTTCAATATCAAATTGCTCTAAGGCCAAATCATCAAAATAATTCTTTGGTCGCTTACCAGTCCAGCCATATTTCATTTTGCGTAAGTCACCTAAATTTACTTTACCACCAGCACGGATATAATTGGCGATGGTACTTGTCCGTTGGGAAACCTGTAATGCTTTTTCAAAATAGGATCTTGCTGCAGACATATTTTTTTCATACATACTGATCATTCCCATAGTATGATTTGCATCTGGATTAAATGGCGCTGCAGCAAGGCTTTTTTGCAAATATTGCTTACCCTTAATCACATCTCCCATTTTTACATAACACTGACCAAGATTATTAAGTACCACATTATGATTGGGCATTTTTGCCAAACAATACTTTAATACAGGCACTGCTTTGTGAGGAAGTCCCGCCATGTTTAACATAGCACCGAGGTTGTTCCATGCAAGTACATCATTTTGATTCTGCTTTGCTGTTTTTATTTGCAGTAACAGCGCTTTTACAGGTTCATTCTTATACCATTCGCCGGCAGCGGCATTGTGTTGTTGAAATGCTTTTTTGTTTTGAATAACGGTATCCAGCCATTGCTTATCTGCCGCACTTGCTATATCCATCAGTTTCCTTTCAATAAGAACAGTATATGCAAGTAATTCTGAGTTTGAAAAAGTTGTTGCAGGAATGGTTGCCAGTTTTTTCTCATCTTTAGTAGGCAACTGTAATTCAGCATCAGGCAACAGTTCCTCATTAATGGGAATGCCTGTTTGTTTGGATAATTGCTTTGCCTGCGCACTGTATTTTTTCAATAGTTGTTGTTTATATACTTCCTGCTGTTGAGGTGTCATCTTGCTCATCTTTTCCAGGTCAGCCTGACTTACCTGAGAATAACCACTCAAGCAAAAGAAGATAGAGGAAAGTATGTAATAACAATATTTCATTTTCTATGAATTAGTTTTTTACCCAAACCGGGGCAGGTACAACATTTTTTATGGGTTTGGTTGATTGCAGATAAGCGAAGATGGCCTGCAAGTCTTCTTTACTCATTTCTTTATAATTCATCCATGGCATGGGTGGTAATAAATCACGACCGTTTTCCAATCCTTTCCATTTGCCTTTGGTCATAGCTGTTTTAAATTGCTGAAAACTCCATAGCCCGATGCCTGTTGAATCTGAAGTGATATTTGCTGCATAAGAAATAAAACCCGGTGTAGCCAATGAGGTGTTTTCACCATTGAACAACATCCATCCTTTTGCAAAAGCATCTGTACTGATTTCATTGGATTCTGATTCTGCCCTGTGACCTGAAAATAATTTTGTTGTATCGGGCACCGGTCCCATTGCCGTTATTACTTTAGGTGAATGACAATCACCACATCCTGCAATGTTGACCAGGTAGGCACCCCGTTTAATCATTGAATCCTTTGAAATGGATTCCTTTTGAATACCCTGCGTTGTATCTGCACAGGAGAGAATAATAAAAGCACTTGCGAATGCACTTGTTAAAAAGAAAATTGTTCGTTTCATTTTGTTGTATTGTTTTAATTATTTAATTTCTTGTATCCATTGCTGAGCAAATAACCTTGCTGCTTCAATGGTTTCTTTACCGGCCCGGAAACATTTTTTCCAGTTATAGTCTTTTGCTTCGTAATCAGGATTTTCAAATTTCCATTTGCCATTGCGTTGTATCAGTTTTGCACTGAAATCAATATCTTCTGTGAGTTCCAGAAACGCTTTTAATTTTAGCTTTAAATATTGCTGCGCATCTTCAGGATATTCTTTGCTGAATTCCTTTATTTGCCTGATGATCTCCTCCTGTTGTTCCGGTGTTACTGAAACGGTACCTGCGTACATGGCATAATCTGGGTGATTGGGATTCTGCAATACCTCCAATTGTTTTCTGAGGAGTGCTATCGTTTCTTCATACATCTTTTTCATATCAGCGGGTGCCGCTTTTTTATCTTCTTCCGTATTCCTGATATCTCTTTTAATTTCTTCGATTCGTGCCTTCACATCAATACCTTCCTGTTTTCCGGGTAATAAACTTTCACGGTATTCTTTGTAAGCTGTTGCTACCTCTTTTGATTTGAAATACTCCTTCATGTATGCCCCCAGTTCCTGTACCAATACTGCACGCTTTCCTGCAGCAACAGTTTTTAACTTTGAAACAGGCGGTGTGCTTAAGGAAACATAGATCAAGTTTTCTTTCATGAGGATATTAGCTTCGGTCTTTGAAATTCCCATCAACTGAAAAACATCACTCATCTGTTGTCGTGACTGTCTGTAAGCAGAAAGTAAAACAACGGTTACAACTAATGCTACTATGATTAAATATTTTTTCATTTTGTTTTTAATTATTGTTTAATGAATTCCACTCTCCTGTTTTGAGCTTTGCCTTCTTTTGTTTTATTATCACCAACAGGAACTGATTCGCCTTTTCCATCAGTACCAATGTTGGCAGCAGCCACATTATATTCTTTGATAAGCAGTTGTTTTACCGCTTCACTTCGTTGTTTGGACAACAGAAGATTATCAGCATCATGCCCATCAGCATCAGTATGCCCTACAATCAGAATTTTTAATGAAGGGTTTGATTTCAACACATCGGCTATTTCTTTGATGATGCCGTAGGATTCAGGTTTGATAACAGCCGAGTTTACATCAAACAAAATACCTGTAGTGGAAAACATGCCTTCTGTAAGCAGTTTGTTTCTTGTATCAGCCACACCTTTTGCTACTTTAATGTTGGTTACAAATACTGCAACCTGTTCATCGCTGAAACCACCTTGTGACAGTCTGAAGAATAACTGGTTCATATTTGTATTTTCCGGCATGGCTTGCGGCACATCAAATAATTTTATTTCATTTACCCACAGCCTGAAGCGCTGTTGCTGCACCTGCATGCTGATGTGTATAGTTTTATTAAGTAAATTTTCTAATTGCTTAAATGCTTTTTCGCCTGAATTAAAATATTCGTTGCCCTTGTTAAAACTCACCAGCTTGGTAATAGAATTGTTTTCAAGTCCGGCATTTAAGTCAATTGATACTAATTGATGTTGAAATATATTTTGTAATACTGCATTGGAATTCGGCTTAACAGCACCTGAGGAAAGAATACCAAATGATACCTGCGGAAACATAGCATCTGTTCCCTTAAAATCAAGAAACAAATCAAATTCAGCAGTGAAGTCGCCTGTGAATGATTTACTGTTATCAGTAATATATAGGGCATTTTGTCTGAACTTTACCCATGATTGATTGAGTAGTGAAACCGTTTCGCCGCTGGCATTGGTGTTCCACCCGATGGGCAATTCACCTTTTGCATCGGTTTCGAAATTATTAACGTAAACAATTTTGTCGCCCGGTATAAAGTCAAATTTTGAATAGGCTTTGTTTGGCTCCTGTGCATATACTGCATATGAGCATAAACACATCAGTAACAATTTTGTCATTTTCATATTTATTTCATTTTCTTACAGCAAAACTATTTTGCTTGTAAGGTGACAGATTGAATATTTCCGACATCATTTTAAAACCACATGAATATGTGATGAAATAAAAAAGCCAATCAAAATATTTTGATTGACTTTACTATGAAACACTTTGACCAAAAAAGTTGAATAGAATTGATGCAGTACAAGAGTGCGACGCAACAGACGTTCAATAGTAGTAACAAAGTTTGTTACATCATCCTCTTACGCCACCCATTTCATGTTGATGGCAGAAAAATGACGTTCCGGGCTTATACCAAAATAATCTTTGAAATCCCGGGTGAAGTGCGCAGCATCGGCATATCCGAACTGGTAAGCAATATCAGTATAGTTATCTTTACGTATAAGACCTAACTGATGAGCTTTGTATAAACGCATCACCCTGTAGTAACTTTTTGGAGAAATACCAAGATAGCGTTGAAAGCTGCGCTGTAATTGACGCTCGCCAACATATACTTTTTTACTGAGGTCGGCTATATTCAGTTCATCATGATGACGGATGAGTTTTAATGCCTCGGTAAAATAATTACGTTCAATTTCTTTATACTTTATCTGGCTATGCAAAAATGTTTCTACCAAAAACAATCTTTCACTGATTGTTTCTGCAGATATCATGTTAGAAATAATGGGTGTAATTTTACTTGCAAGGAAATCCTCTGTATTTAAAAAACTGTTGTGATATTCTGTCAACGGTGCACCAAACAAACGGATGGCACCTTCGGGAGTTAAGCGAACACCAAAGAGCTCTGAATTTCCGAAACCAAACCACTCAGCTGCTTTATCACAAACACCGGTAAAAATAGAATCAGGATAATTGAATTGATATCCATCTCGTATACCAACCATGTTTCTTCCACGGATTTGCGTAATCCATTCAATAGTGCCGGCAGGAAAGCAACGTTGCATGGGAGTTGGTTCAAAATCTTTTCCATCGGTATGTAAAGACCAGTATCCAATTACGTAGGACTTTAATGCTTCAGATGGTTGGTATTCTTTATAAAAGAGATTCATATGACAAAATTATTTTTTTATTGCAGCTTTGTAAATAAATAATTATTTAGATACCCTGGAAAAAAACCGCATTCGATTCAACGGCTTTTAAACGCATATTTTTCAATGACTTATACTCTTCAGAATTGTACCAGCTATCCGCTACCTCCAAAGTAGGGAATTCAATCATTACCGGAAAAGTAGGATGCGTTGTACCTTCTTTTTTTTCAAAAGGACCACCAATAACTATATAACGCCCGCCGTAAAGGTCTACAGTACTTAATACTTTTTCACGGTATTCCTGCATTGCAGTTTCATCATATACTTTTAGAATGTCGAAATAACAATATGCTGCCATAGTTTTAAATTTTAGTACACAAAATTGAAACGTATTTAACAGGATGAATTGAAAAAAACCGACATTCTCTCATTAGTACTTTGATGCAGCTGCTTCTGCAATACATCTGATTGAAGCTATTAAATGCGGACATTTTTAAATGTACCGGATAAAGTCAGATCGCATTGATTGGCAGGATCAATCGGCGTGGCTAAGTTTTTGACCGTTGGATCGTTGATGAGTCTTCTTGCTTTAACCGTAAATGAACCACTGATTAATTTATTTTTTGAATCATGAGCAGTAATGTTCAGTAATCCTTCAAACACAACACCTGTTTTTGAATCTGTGGCACTTCCCCATGTACCGGTTGCACTTTCGTTAAAGAGATATGTATAATATACACGATTCAAAGCAGGTTCAACTGATCCAAACGTATAACCCTTTGCAAGATTTGGAATAATATGTGATGCATTTATATACAAAGTAACGTATTCACTTGCTTTACCAACCACAGAAGATTCTGCAGCAAGGCGTATATAAAACTGCCCATCTTCTGTTCCCGTGGCAACTTTTACATCTGAAGTGCCGTAAGAAACATTTTTTTCAGTGTTGGATTGGTTGGGAAATACGAGATTCCGGATAAGACTTGCCTCGGCAGCCGGTAGTACTAATGGTGCCTCTTTTTGTTTTTTACAAGAAATAAGGGAAACTGCCAGTACACAAAACGTGTATACTACGTTTAATTGCTTCATTTGATAAGGTTTTAGATACGAATGAAAGCAATTGTCCGCATTTTAAATATCACATAAATATGTGTTTTTATAACGATACACCCTTTTTCTGTAACCAATATAACAACACCTGCATAAACACATCATCTACACCATTGCCATGATTGGACAAAAAAGAAATGTACAACCCATCCTGTGGCAGGTAACGAAAGGCCGATTGAAACCCTTCCACACCACCGTTATGCCCCAGCATTTGCACAGCACCCGGCTCTTCTACCATCCATCCTAAACCATAATGAACAAAGGGCGGATCAAACTCCGGATGTGCTTCTTTTTGCCACATGCGCTGCAGTGAATTTGTATTAATATATTTTCCGCTGATAATGTATTGAAAAAGCTGATGCAATTCAGTACTGCATAAGAACAAACCACCAGCTGCTGCCCACGCATCTGGATTATTACCATTAATTGCTTTCACCCACTGTCCATTCTTTTGTTCATAACCTGTAACAAATCCTTTCGCCTTTACAGCGATACCTGCAGGCAGCAATAACTGCTCCTGCACAATTTGGACATATGTTTTCCCATAAATTTTTTCGAGTATAGCACCTGCTGTTATAAAACCTGCGTTGGAATAGTTAAGGTGAAGGCCGGGTGTATCATTTACCGGTTTTGATTTTTCTACAAATGAATAAATTTCTTTATTGGAAATGGCTTTGTTTTCATCAAAACCCGGTTCAGTAAAATAATCACCAAGCCCTGAAGTCATATTGAGCAGCTGACGAACCGCTATCTTATCTGCATTTTTTAAAATAGTTTCAGGCAAATAATGGATTACAGTTTTTTCCAAATCCTGCTTACCCTGCTCCACCAATTTCATCACCAGTACTGCTGTAATTGTTTTACCTACAGAGCCGATATTGTACCGAAGCTGACTGCTGTTTGGCACTGCCTCTGTTTTATTTGCAAAACCGGTGTGATGATCAAGAATTGGTTTTCCGTTTTGTGAAATGAATACAGATCCTGAAAAACCCGATTTTTCAAGCATGGTGATAACGGCTTTTGCATCGTCCTGCGAGAAAAGGGTTACTTTGTTTTGCTGTGCGTGTAACCCTGCCGCAACAGTAAACAGGAGTACAACTGCCAAAAGAAATTGTTTCATTATTTAAAATTTCTTTGTTTGACAGTTGCTCCTGTAAACAGGTTACAGCATTTCAGCAAAACCACATAAATATGTGATAGATGTCCTTTTTTATGCAAAAATCTTCTTCCTCACAAGTAATAAGAGGAGCGATAATACACACAACAGTGCTTCTGTCATTAACCACTGTGTACCAAATGCGCCTAAACTTCCTTCGGCAAAAATGGTGATGGTTCTTGAAATGGCATACAACCCGCCAAAAAGTGCCACTACAATTAATCCCTGCTTTTGATTTTTAAACAGTAAATAAACAAGCTGAATAAAAATCAACAATCCAATGCCACCATAAACGCCACGGATGGAACTAAGCGCATCGGTGTTCGTTAATTTCACTCCTACTAAGTCCATTACAGACTGCGGGCTAACAAGTGCCTGAACGCTTACCATGAGTACGGCGGCGGCTGTTAAGCCAATAATGATTGCTGATGCAATACGGATAAATTTTACATTGTTCATAAATGAAAGGTTTAATAATTAATGAATAATAGCCTGATTGATATATTATTTATTCGCCTAGTTATGCCGCAGCTTTAAGTGTTTGATTAAAAATGTTCAGCACACTTTCAATCTGCACAAAATGACGTTGTTCATGTGCAATGAAGAAACGAAACGTATCGCCCAGCTTTAAAGAAATAAATCTGCTGAGTGAAGTGGGAATGCTGATGTAATCCAGATTGGCCCTTTTTGCAATCTGCAGTAAGTTTATCAGGTGATGCTGATGATGAATAAATTCTTCGAGCACCACTTTGATATTAGGTTGAGCGGAAGGAATTGCATTCTTTGGCGCTTTCATTTTTTTTGAAATGGTATTGCTTTCATTTGGCTTCATGAGTTTGGTAAAATAATTACCCAGCCAACCCGGTGTAAAATCGGTATTAGGTCCACTTTGATTCAGATGCATTTATTTTCAATTTCGTTAATGTAATGACGGGAGTAAATATTGAGATGTTCCAACACTTGTGCTACACTCCATTTATCAGCAGCCGGTTGTTTGGTTAACATTTCTTTTGAAAGATGCTGTAATTGATTTGCCTGTAAAAGTATGTACCTTACATCTGCCTGCAAACTTTCTAATAATGCGTTGCTGTTGTATTTCATTTTCATATATTTTGAAGTACAAATTTGGAAACAAGCATTAATTTAAATGTTGGTAAATACCAAGATTTTAAATTTTTACTGAAGCTAATAATTTACTGAAGTTGGTTGCGTCCATTCCTAAATAAGAAGCAAGGTATTTATGCGGTACAAGATTTAAAATATGCGGGCTTCGTCTGAGTAATGTTTTAAATTTTTCTTCATTGGAAAAACATTGCAGTTCAATGTAGCGTTCCAGTGCTCCCTTTAATGCAAAAGCTGTGGCTTTAAAAAACAATTGCTGCAGATTGGGAATATTTTTGAGATGCTGCTGCACTTCATCATAATTGATACGGAGAAATCGGCTGGCGGTTATTGTTTCCAAAAAGTAAAGCGACGGAGTTTGTGTAAGAAAACTATCGGCCACACCACTAAAGGATGGTGGATAGGTAAATACGATAGTAGCCTCTTTGTTGTCATCGCCCAGGTAAAATGCACGCTGTACTCCTTCCGTTACAAAGTAGAGATACTTTTCTGTTTCACCTGCGGCGGTGAGAATGGTTTTGCGTTTATAAGTAACAGGCTGCCAGTTGGCAGTAAAGGCATCCAGCTCTGCTGACGTTAATGGATGCAGGTTGCTGAGGTAGGATTTGAGTAATTCAATTTCCATCAGCATAAATATACAGCTTTACCACAGTTGTTGAAACCGCTCAAAAAGCAGCATTCGTTTTGAAACTCCGATCAAGCATCAGTTATTCTGCGGATTGGTAGTGCAGTTGATGAGGAGGTATCTTACTCCTGCACCGTAAGTGGGCAATACGTACACATGCGCCCAAAATAAATCGTTCATAAAATAAGGTTTTATAGTGATGATAACATTTACACTTTAAAAGTAATTTCTTAAATGGCGCAGGTCAACCGCATAAGTATGTGAACTGTTGAAATAACTGATTGAATTGATGTGAGAGAAGCATCACATATTATCAAAATATTAGTGCATTTTTTAAAATAAAAACCGCCACCCTTTCGGATGACGGCTGCACTAAACGGAAACTATGAACTATTGTTTCACCACTCTTCCACTTCCGGTAATATCAGTTGTTACTGATGCATTTCCTTTGTAATAAACTTTACCGCTGCCTGTAATTTTTGCATAAAGCTTTTCTGAAACGGAAATCTTTGTATTACCGCTGCCTTCAATTTTAATACGTGCATCTCTGGTTGAAAAGCCAAAAGCATCAATTTCAGCAGAGCCCATAATTACTGCTTCAAAATTGTCAGCACTGCCAGATGTGATGTTCACTTTGCTGCTGCCGCTGGCAGAAAATTTTACAAGTGCAGGCAAGGTGATACTTACTTTTGAATTATCATTACTCACACTGGTGCCTGTTTTATATCCGATTTTCAGTACACCATTCACTACTTTAGTTTCCAAAAGAGGAAGCAGATTGCTGTAAGCGCTCACTTCTACGTTAAAGCTGTTACCCTGTGTAACGTTTACATCCGTACTTCCTTCCACTTCAATTTTTGAAAAATCTGTAAGTGGCCGTAACTCTGTTTGTGTATTACCGTTGCCAATTACATTTTCTTTTTTGCATGATGCAATTGCAGTTACCATTAAAACTGCTACGATTAAATTTTTCATTGTTTTATTTTTTTGATGATAAGTTGATAATTAATGAATGTCCCAATATAAACCCATACGCATAGTTACATTGCTGTTTAAATAAGGATTACCTGCTACCCAGCCTTCTGTTTTTGCTTCTGCTTCTGCATACACAAAAAAGTTTTTGCCTACCTGGTGTTTACCACGCAACTGTAACAAACCACCCGGTGTTGCTTTATCCGTTTTAAACAACTGGTCTTTGGGCTGCAGCCATAGCATCGCTCTTGCCTGCATGGGAATGGATTTCTTTTTTGTTTTAATTTCAAAAGAAGGTTTTTCAATTTCAATACCCGGAAAAAAGCGTTGCTGATTTTGATAACCGTGCAAACCTACAAACCACTGGCTGCCTTTAATTTCCAGAAAAATATCTGCACCCACATCATATCCAAATGAATTGAGGACATGCCTGCCTGCAAAACTGAACGCTGACTGTTCATTCAACTTAATGCGGCTCACACCAATCATGGCAGGCGATAAAAAGTTTATGTATTGCATTCGGCCCATTTTTGCGAGGTAATCATCTTCCTCTTTTGTTAAATCACTGCGTTTAATGGCACGGTCAACCCCATTGCCATTGGGATGTGTGCCACGGCTGGTATATGATTCATTGGGTTTAAACAAATCATATACCCATCCTGTAAAATCCCAACCCACATAATCACGTTCAGAAATAATAGTACCATACTTGTTCATGGTATCAATGCTTGCATCATATCCCTTTTTCTTAAATTGATTTACATAATCAACTGCCTGCTTGGTAATGAGAATATTCATAGCCATATTGGCATAATGTGTTTTGCTGAAAAAATTATCCTTTCGCATATTCCGTACCAGTTCATACTGTGCTTCCACTCCTGCAGAAAAAGAGCGAATCATTTCCTGTGGTGCTGCAGCTTTCCATCTTATCAAATCCTCATCACGCACTTTTGAAACAGAACCGCCGGGTATACCACCGCTTATACGGTAGTACGTATCATTATGACTGCTGATGCATTGATGTGTAATACCATTGCGGTGAAACTCTTCATGCAGCCACACAGGCCCAAACACCATAAGATGATAGGCGAGCACATAATCTACCACTCCCGCTGTAATGTTTGCCGCCATACGGTTGAGCAAAGCTTTTTTATTGGTAGTTGGCGCTATCCATTTATTCCACAATTTGTTATTGTAATAATAATTGGTGGCATGTAAATTTTTTGTTACGGCTAATGCCTGTTGCATGCTCAGGCTTTCAAAACTGCGGAGGTAATCACCTGCTGTGGGTGATGTGTTGTTTCCTGATAAATTTCCGGTGCGTTTGTTATACGCCATGCCTGCTGCTTTATTCAGGTGCGGCAGTTCAAGCACCGGAAAATCTAACAACAACTTGGGTTGAAACCGAATGCTGTCCTGTGCGTTCAGTTGTACATTCACATAGAACAGCAGGGCCCATGTGAGATGATAAAGTTTTTTTGTGTTCATAATTTTACTATTAAGGTTTAATGATGAACCAAAATTAAGTTCGGTTTTAAGAGGTGTTTGGGTGAAATGTATTATACTGAAGCTGAGTTATTGAAAGAAACAGGCTAAGTATTGAAATTTGAGGATGAAATAAGTGTAATTGTGCCAGGCAAATAAACCTGAAGATTACTTATTGTGCCAAATTGCCTTTAATTCTTTCACTTTAGTATAAATATTAATCACCTCTTACTCCACTTTTTCCAAACAATTTCTACAGGGCCCTGCTGAAACTTACTGAGCCACCACTTACTAACAATGATTTGTATTGTAAAAAGGAGGAAGCACAAGAAAAATGTTTCAGTTAGTGTAAGCTTACCGTTTAATTGCAGCAAACGGGGCCAATTTGCAAAGAGCATAACATAAAATAAAGATTGAAGTATATAGTTGCTGAGTGCCATACGGCCAACTGGCTCAAAAAGATTTTTGAGGCGCTTCCAAATTTTGGTTTGCCGGCAGTGTATGAATAATGATATGTAACCCAGGCTTTGCAGCAGCAATCCGCTTACAATTACAAAAGGAAGCCAGATAAGAGCGGGTGTTATTTCAATGCTGCCGTTCATCATTTGAATAAATAAGTAACTGCAGATAAACCCGATTGAAAATCCTGACAGCATCAGCACTTTCCGTACTTTACTGAATTGTTGCGGATTTTGAAAAAAACCAACTTTACCCAAGTAAAAGCCTATCAACATATTGCCAAAACAAAAAAGCATGGTGAGCGGAGTTGCCTGAATAAAATTGGTAAATGTATCTGTTCGCCAGTTAATCCATAAGTAACTTAAATAAGAACTGACTTGAAACTGTGTTCCAAATAAAGTTGTATCGAACGGATAACGCTCCAAATCAAAAGCCTTATAAAGAATAAATGTAACTGTAGTAGCTGCTATACTGAAAAATAAAGCCATTCTGATAATTTGCTTTGCGCTAAGCCGGTAAACGAGGAGTAAAAACAAACCGCAAATAGCATAGTTGCGAATAATATCACCGTTCCAGATAAAATATGCATGAACGGTTCCTATCAAAAGAAGCAGCAGCATACGACGTATGAAATAGCTACGGAAGGAAGCTGTACTCATTTCCTTTGAATGCATTTGCACATAAAACCCGAAACCAAATAAAATTGAAAAAATGGTTACAAATTTTCGTTCAATCAGCATTTGATATATAAAGTGAAAAACACGGTCAGTTTTGAGTGTACCCAAAATGACTGAACCACTTTGAAACAAACTTTCTGCGTTATTTGCGAAAGGGATATTGGCAAATAAAATCCCAAATAATGCGAATCCCCTGATGACATCAACACTGCCAATACGATTACCGGGTCCGAAGCCTGATGATAAGTTTTGTGTATTCATGAATTTTGATTTGATGAACACATAAAACTAATACCCAAATTAAAGGCAGAATCTGTGAAAGCAGTGGCCCGGAAACCGAAGCATGGAAAATAAAGAGTGAAATACTTAAATATCAAGCCGAAATATTCGACTCAGGCTATTTATTCAACCATTCTTTGAACTGTGCTGCACGTTTCTGGCTGATGATGATTTCATCTTCTGTTTGAGGATTGAGATGCAGTGCCAGCTTACCATTTTCTTCGTTGGTAAAATAATGACAGGCGTTGATGTTAATGATGCTTTGCCTGTTGGCCCTGAAAAACAGCGCATCATCCAGTACCTTCGTTAATTCATCCAGCGTATGGCTGAGCAGGTAACTTTCGTTCTGAAAAGTAATGAGTTTGGTAAAATTCCCTTCCTTCAGCACATAAGCAATTTGAGCTACAGTAATGGGAATATTTTTATTGCCGCTCACAGCAACCAATGTTTTTAACTTTTGAACAGATGTTTTAGCATTTGACAAAGGGGCTTCATCTGCCTGCATGGCACCGGTATGGTCTTCATAACGGGCAGTTACAGAAATACCGTTTTGCTGGAGCGTATAAACCTGCTCCTGCAACTGGTGCAATTTATTTTGCTGTATTTTATTTTCTCTGAAGAAACTGAACGCAGCAAAAAATAAATTCAACGCAACTATTACTACTACACTTATTGGAAATTCATTGTAAAAGAAACTTACTTCGGCAGGATTGTAATCCATCACTGAAAAGAAATAGATACTGATTGCAATGGCAATAAATAAAGATGGCAGCAGAATACCCAACAAAAGTTGCTGTACTACTCTTTTTTTGAAGCGTAGTTGCAATGGATATGTTATTTGAAGATAGTTATTGATAATGTTTATATAACTTATCAGCACGTAACCAACACTTACGGCTACAACCATATCACTGATAAAGTAAGGAGCAACCACTACATCAGAAATCGATTCCGCACCTATAAAAACAAAGAATAAAGCCAGCACTAATGCCGCTGTTAATCTTGCAGCAATTACTGGAAGTGAACGTTTGAACCATTTTTTTAATTGAGCGGTACTGTAGTACTGTCGTATCAATGGATGGGTATGCAGTCTTGACTGAATCATATTTATCCGTTTAAGCACTGCTAAAATAAAACATTAGTGCTGGGACAACATCACATAAAAATGTGAAAATAGAACCGGAAAATAAGTTGAGGCCAAATAAGTTTACACTTTAGCACTCATCAATTACACAATCTTATCCTTAAACGCCTTGGCTACGGCTTCTGATTTGGAGTTTACATGCAGTTTTTCGTAAATTTTTTTAATATGGCTACGTACAGTATCAATGGCAATAAACATTTCTGAAGCAATCATTTTATAGCTGTAGCCATCTACTAATAACTGAAGTACCTGTTTTTCACGGTCGCTGAGGTTGTAATCTTCATTCTGCTTATCCACATTTACCTGAGAGAACATTTTTAATACCTGTGTGGCAATACTGGCTGTCATGGGAGCACCGCCACTGGCAGCTTCTTCTATGTATTCTAGTAGTTTGGAAGGAGGTGTTTTTTTCAAAATATAACCATTAGCTCCGTTTTTAATGGCTTCAAATACATTTTTATTATCGTCAAAAACGGTGAGCATCAGAACTTTAACGTCGTGATTTACAGAACGTATTAATTTTAAACCCTCAATGCCATTGGTGCCGGGCATATCAATATCCATAAGTATCACATCGGGTTTCCATGCTTCTACTTCGTCTTTTACATTATCACAATTTTTATATGCAGAAAGAACAGAAAAGCCATCACTTCCGTCAATTAACATGGTTAATCCCTCACGCAATTGCGGATTATCTTCATACAACAATACTTTAATCATGAATTAAAATTTTATGTAAAGTTAACAATCGTTCTTACTATACCCAACCACATAAATATGTGTTTAAAAGCCTCTGCCGCCTGTTAAAATAGTATAAACCCTGGGCAGATACTTTCTGACCAATCCTGCCGTCCAGATGCACAGTAAAAGCACAATCAATGGAACTACTAAGTACAATACAAAACGATGCAGCGGAATAAAACTAAACGTAAGCATCGCCCATGTCATTACATACGGAAGCAGTGGCACATGCATACCAAATATGAAAAAAGAAAAGCCGCTTACCTTATGGAACCAATCCTGTTTCATAACTCTGTTAATAATTCTGTCAGACCCAAACCACATAGCCAATATACCTGCGAGTATGGAAAACTGGTAAAGAATGGTAAGTGTAATAGCTGTAGCACTGGGTTCTGTAGCCGCTCTGAAATCATACGACTTGAGTTCAAAAGCCATAAATGTTTTAATCACATTCAAACCAATAAACGTGATGAAGCACAAGCCCAGACTAAACCATTTAGGCTCCTCCTCTACTGAATAATTTTTCTTCTGTATCCAAACACCCAATGAAAAAAAGAGTAAACCCCTGGAATCAATAAATGGAAAATTGAACAGCAATAAAAAATAAAAGAAAGTTACTGGCAGCCAGATATAAGGAACTTTCATAACCATCCACCTGATAACAGGATAGAATAAATTAAATACAAAAAGTGAAAGTAAAAACCATAATTGATAGGAAATGGGGAAACCCAACCATCTTTTTAAAATTCCCGGCCAACCTATTTCTGCATATGGACGATTGTCCTGCAACTGATCAAGATTCGCCTTCAAAACGACATCTGCTGTATATGGAATTTGCTGTAATAAAAACGTAAGCAGCAGTCCAAATGCACTCCATAATAAATAAGGAATAACGAGGGTTCGAAATCTGCTCTTCAACTGCTGCCCATAACTGCGATGATCATACATGGCATACAAATAGCCTGAAATCATAAATAACATAGGAATACGAAAACGAAGCAAACCATTGGCAAAAAGGTATTCAAAAAATGCAGTAAATGTGAGCGGTTCTTCTACGGTGCTGTAAGGATTGAGATAGGTATCACGAAGATTATACCCGTGTACATATGCAAGCAAAGCAATACATACAAATGTGAAGAATCGAAATTTTTGGCTGAGTGAACGGGTCATTCATTAATGATTTTATGATAACGGCACTGAAAGCTTTACCTGAGTACCTTCACCTGCCTTTGAATTCATTTCTAATTTTCCTTTTAACGCATCGGCTCTTTTTTGCATATTTCCCAACCCATTACCACTATCTGCTGAATTTACATCAAACCCGATTCCATTATCTTTCACCAATAATATCAACTTATTTTTTTCAGTTACTATATGTACTTCTGCTTTAGTGCATTTGGAATACTTAGCTGCATTATTTACAGCCTCTTTAAATATCAGAAAGAAATCTCTGCGTGCTTCCATATTGATGTTTACATTACTTACCGCCTCATCGGCTGTAAAATTCAAATCAACATCTTTTGCTTCAAATACATTTGTTGCAAACTCACGCATACGACCCACTACTTTCTGCATACTGTCATTGGCAGGTTTAATTGCCCAAACAATATCATCCATCGCCTCCATCATACGTTGTGAGTTATCGCTAATCTTATTAATATACTCGGCTGTTTTTTGTGCATCACTATTCAATTTGGCTTTGGCCATCGAACTTAAAATATTAATCGTGCTGAGGGTGCTTCCCATATCATCATGCAAATCTCTTGCTACCCTGTTACGTATTTGCTCCACCGCAAGAATGCGTTTAATCCGTAATCGGTGCATGGCATAAGCTATGAATGCAACAATAGTGAGCAATGTTGATAAAAACCATGCAGTTCGCCAAAAGGGTGGTTTTATATAGAGCTTCATTTCAGTAATATTTTTTGATTCTACGCCCTCTGTATTTACTGCTTTAACTCGAAAGATGTAGTGACCCGGCGGCAGGCCTTTAAAAAATACACTTAACTCTTCAGCCTTTACCCACTCATCATCCAAGCCTTTCATTTGATAATAATAGGTATACTTATTTCTGTTTTTAAAATCAAGACAGGCAAACGTGATGGTGAAATCATTTTTATCCTGAGTAATAATTATTTCATCCCTCGCCATTAATGAATCCAGCAATTGATATGAATCACGTAAAAAGAAATCGGTAATGGTTACATCAGGTGTTGGTCGGTTTGTTTTAAAAGCATCAGGGTTAAAAAACAACAAACTGTTAACGCCGGCAAACATTACATATTTTTCGGAGCATAAATAATCTGCATTGGCAGTAATATTTCCGAGAAGGATTCCATCATTTTTACCGTAAGTGGTAAATAAACGGCGTTTATGGTCGTAACGGCATAAGCCATTATCAGTAATAATCCATAAAAAATTATCTGCATCCATCCTCATTTTGAGTATTGAGTTGGAAGGAAGGCCATCTGCAGTTGTAATTGTTTGAACAGTTTTTGTTTTTTTATTGATTAATGTTAATGCATCTGAAGCAGCTGCAATTATATCTGTACTCAGCTGCTCAATATCCCGAACTGTAGCAGTAAATAATTTATTAGTACTATTCTGATTGGTATAATGCTGTTCTATTTTGCCGCTGTATTCATTGATTGCATAAATGCCTTTATCCTGTGTACCTATCCATATAAGACCTTCATCATCAATTAATATTTTATAGATGATAACACCTGCACCTAAATCTAACAATACGTTGTAATTTTTTCCATCGTATTTAACTAAACGACCGTTTTGTGTTCCAAAAAGAATTGTTCCATTTTTTGTTTGAGTGATGTAGCGGATAGTAGATTGATTCATTTCTGAAGGCCACAGATAAGCGGTTTGTTTGGTTGCAGTGTCATAAATCATTAACTGCCCACGCTGGCATCCAAGAAAAACTTTACCGGTTGTTGATTGCTGATGCATAGCCCATACCTGCCGGTAGGCCAACCATTTAACCCGATCGGCAAGTGATGAATTTTTGTATAAAGGCGAAGGATAACGCTGAAAGTTTCTGTTAAAGGTAAGAACTCCGTTTCCCCATGTGCTAAGCCAGTATTCACCGGTTTTTAATTCAAGAATATCTGTTACACTGAATTCGCCGGGTTTCTGAGAAAGAAATAAATTCTTCACCTGACTGTTGAAAGGCGATGTGTAATAAAGTCCATCGTCAGTTGCGATCCAGATTATACCGTCTCTATCTTCAAATACCTGCCATACAGATTCATATCGAATTCCAGAATTATCAATGGACTGGTTTCGGTATAAAATAAATTTTGATTTATTATTTTGCTTTGCATAAAGGTTTGCATATCCATAAATCCAGAGGGCTCCATTCCTGTCTTCATAAAAATGATTTAGCTCTGCATAAGAAGTGTTAACGCCATTTAATCCGGCGGTATCTTTTAAAACTATACTGCCGGTTGAATCAAAGCAGTAAAAATTTTGTGCACCAGTCCAGTTAAATACCCAATGCCTTCGCTTCTTGTCAATATAAAACTGTGTTACTTCAGATTGAAACAAAGGATTGCTGAGTAAAGAGATAGCCCGGGGATTGTAAAGACGGCTCCACATCTGGCTGCTATTTTCGTCATAAATACACAATCCGTTATTAGTGGTTATCCAGTATTGTTTTTTAACGGAATCATGAAATACGGAGCTGAGTGCTTTCCATCCGTCCGGAATTTTATTCAAAACAGTATTTTCATTAAACTCATTTTTTACTGAATCGTATTTCAGAATTTTTCCGTAACGAAATATATTAATATATGTATCCTTGTAAGCATCCTGCCAAAGTGTATATTCTGCACGTGGAGGTAATAGCCCGGATGTTTTAATTGGAATTTTTTTGTAGGTAAATGCAGATGGATCAAATATACCAAATTCCTTTAAACCATAAGAACTAATCCATAAACATCCATTAGGTGCGGGTAATATTTTAACTATGGCCATATCCGGCATTGGATCTGGCTTGGTACCGGTAACATCAAATCTTACAAATTTATATCCGTCAAAACGCTGAAGCCCGTTACTGTTACCAATCCAGATAAATCCTTTTTCATCCTGGTAAATACTGTAAATAGAATTGGACATTAAACCAATTCCATCATCGGTTGTAATGCGGTTGAAAATATAATCAAAGCGCTGTGCACTTGTGTTAAGTATTATGAGAAAGAATACAGTATGTAAAATGAAAATCCTCATGTGTTAAACAAATCTAAATATTGCAATTTAATTTTTAAACAACGGTACACAAAATCACATATTTATGTGATGAATTTCAATGCAACATCCTATTAACTGCTGTTTTTGCCGTTTAAACCACAGGTGTATCAAAAGTGGTCACTTTTTTTCACACAAGTATGCGATTGTTTTAAGTTGTAACAAAAAGCATCTTTGTATCGTCAAAACATTCAAACAAGAACAAATAAAAACCTTATCAAAAATGAAACATTTAATTATTATAGCAGTGAGTCTGCTCAGCATCGGCACCCTGAGTTATGCAGGTGATGTAAAAAAAGAAACTTCTATTGTCATTTCATCTAAAGCTCCGTTTGACAATATTATTATTAGCGGAGATATAGATGTAGTATTAACAGAAAGCAGCTTTGTACAGGTAGAAGTAAAAGGTGATGAAAAAGCAGTAAACGGGGTAAAGCATTTTGTAAAGAAAGGTACACTCTATTTGTCTGCTGCTAAATCAGCTCCTGAAGCTAAACCTACTGTGTACATTCAGGTAAGCAAATTGCTTTATTTAGAAATCAATGGCAAGTCAAAAGTTACCAGCAATGGTCCTTTAAACAGCAGTAAGTTAAAAGTAATGATTAACGGAGATGTACAGTTTCGGGTAAGTAACTATGGTGAAATCTTAGTTGAATCAGATGAAGATATTGATTTGCAGTTTGAAAAATGGGTTGAAGGTCATGCAGCCGTATCCATGAAACCAAATGCAGAAAATATTACTGAAGCAGATTTGAGCATGGATGTACAGTTTATGAAGTCTGTTGATAATTCTATTGCCAGTAATTAAGTTTAACTTCTTATCATCCCGCATAGATTTCTCTCTCTCTTATCGGATTTGTAAAAGCCGCCCCGTAAGGCGGCTTCTTCTTTTATAACTCAACTTATAACAGTACAATCTGTTCAATCAGGCAATACTATCTCCCCCTTCATATAAAACACACATTGTCCTGCAATCAAAACACGGTTCCCTACATCTTCACACCAGAGTTCGCCTCCACGTTTGCTTAATTGCCTTGCAAATAGTTTCTTGCGGCCCAGCTTTTCACTCCAGAAAGGAATAAGCTGCGAATGTGCACTACCGGTTACCGGATCTTCATCCACTGCTGCATCAGGTGCAAAAAACCGTGAAACAAAATCAGATGATGTGCCGGGTGCTGTAAGTATAACCATCTCCTTTGTTTTCTTTAAGGCTGTAAAATCAGGAGCAGCAGCTACTACTTCTGCTTCTGTTGCCACTTCTATCAACAAATCTCTGTGGCGGTAAGTACCAATGATATTTTTAATCCCTAAGATTTCAGCAATAGCTTCAGGCGCATCAGTTACAGGTTTTGGTTTCCATGATGGAAAATCCATTTCGAGTAAATTATCTTTTTTGGCAACACGCAGCAGTCCGCTTTGAGAAGAAAACACCACCGTATCTTTTTCAAAATTTAAATAGTTGAAAATTACATATGCACTTGCCAGCGTAGCATGACCGCATAAGTTAATTTCAAACTCCGGGGTAAACCAGCGAATATGATAATCTGCATCACCATTGCTCAAAGGCACAAAAAATACCGTTTCAGCCAAATTATTTTCAGCAGCTATGCTTTGCATCCATGCATCATCTATCCATTGTGTTAACGGAATTACAGCAGCAGGATTTCCTTTAAAAAGCTTTGATGCAAAGGCATCTATTTGATAAATTGAAAGATTCATGTTACTCACGCATCATATTTTGAATTACATCAATAATATCCTCTGCATTTGGTTTGCTGAAATAATCACCATCGCTGCCGTATGATGGACGGTGTGCTTTTCCTGTAATAGTTCTTGGTGCCACATCCAGATATTTATAACCACCCTGCTCTTCCATTACTTTATTAAACATGTAAGCTGCAGCACCACCCGGCACGTCTTCATCAACAAATACAATTCTATTGGTCTTTTTTAACGATTCAAGTATGACGTGATGAATATCAAAAGGCAGCAATGTTTGTACATCTACCACTTCGCAGCTTATACCTTTCATCTGCAAATGTTTTACTGCATCTTCAATAATACGTAACGTAGACCCATAGGATACAATGGTAACATCAGTACCTTGCTCTATTACTTGAGGTACACCCAGCGGCACCGTAAACGTTCCCAGATTAGAAGGCAGCTTTTCTTTTAACCTGTAACCATTCAAACACTCAATAACCAAACCGGGTTCATTGCTTTGCAATAACGTATTATACATACCTGCAGCCTGCACCATATTGCGTGGTACACATACATACATACCACGAAGGCTGTTGATGATCATACCCATAGGTGAACCACTATGCCAGATGCCTTCCAGCCGGTGACCTCTGGAGCGTACAATCATGGGGGCGCTTTGTGCGCCTGCTGTACGAAAATGCATGGTTGCTACATCATCACTTAAAGGTTGCAGACCGTAAATGAGGTAATCTAAATATTGAATTTCTGCTATGGGTCTTAAGCCACGCATAGCCAAACCGATGCCCTGCCCCATAATTGTAAGCTCACGGATGCCGGTATCAAAAATTCTGTTAGCTGAATATTTAGCCTGTAATCCTGCAAAGCCTTGGTTAACATCGCCAATAAAACCCAGGTCTTCACCAAATGCTACTACTTTATTATTTGCAGCAAAGAGCTGATCAAAATACCTGTTGAGTACTTCATAACCGTTGAGCATAGATGTAGCGGCATCATAGGTTGCTTTTACTTCCGGCACCTTCATGGCGCTGTACTCATTTTGTGTATGTAAATAAGAGTTGTACAATTCTTTGTTTTGCTGTTGCAACAGGTTGTAATAATTCGATGCTTCAGCTACCTGTGTACTTAATGTAATGGATTTGTACAGGGCACTCATTATATCACGTCTGCTGGGCTCCTTATTTGTTTGAAGCTGCTGTATAAGTTCTTCCGTTTTTTGGGGTGATTGTGAAGAAGCTGCTAATCCGTGCATTAGATTAAGGGCTTCTGCTTTTTGTTGTAAGATGGGATTAATGTATGCTTCCCATGCTTCGTTGCGTGATTGACGAACAAAATTCTTTGCTTCTGTTTCTATGGCAAACAACTCATCATCTGTTGCAAGATTGTTTTCAAGCAACCATTCTTTCATTTTCTTGATACAATCCCATTCCCGCTCCCATTGCAGACGCTCAGCCGTTTTATAACGCTCATGCGAGCCTGATGTGGAATGCCCCTGCGGCTGTGTTACTTCTTCTACATGGAACAAGGCCGGTGTATGTGTAACTCTGATTTTTTCAATAGCTGCTTCCAGCACTTCACACATACCCGCATAATCCCAGGCTTTGAGTTTATAAATTTCTATTCCGTTGGTTCCTTCCTTAATCTGAAATCCTTTTAATGCTTCAGAGATGGAACCTTTTGTAGTTTGATATTTTTTGGGTACTGAAATGCCATACCCATCATCCCATACAAAAATGGCCAGTGGTATTTGCTGAACGGCGGCCGCATTTACTGTTTCCCAAAAATGTCCTTCGCTTGTTGAAGCATCACCAATGGTAGTAAAACATACTTCGTTTCCATTTTTAGAAAGATGACTTAATTGGTTTAACTCATTTACATTTCTGAATAATTTAGAGGCCAGCGCCAGGCCAACAGATTTGGGCATTTGTGCCGCTGTTGGTGCCATACCTGCAGCCAGATTTTTTCTGTTTACTAAATCCAGCAGTTCCCCTTTTTCATCAAAAAAGCGTGTAGCAAAGTGTGAATTCATTTGCCGGCCTGCACTATGCGGATCATTCGAAGTGTCAGGGTCAGAATAAAGCTGTGCAAAAAACTCTTTGATGGTGGCTGCACCTGTGGCAAAAGCAAATGTTTGATCACGATAGTAACCGCTGTAAAAATCACCCGCTTTAAAAAATTTGGCCATGGCCAGTTGAGGCACTTCTTTACCATCACCAAAAATGCCGAATTTAGCTTTGCCGGTAAGTACTTCTTTCCTGCCTAAGAGGCTGGCTTCTCTGCTCAGGCAGGCTAAGCGATAGTCTGATAAAACTTCTGAACGAAAATGCTCAAAAGAAAGGGGGGCTTGCAAGGATTCGTTAACTGGTAATTCCATGCCGCAAATGTATGTTTTTTCATAGCCTTACGAATGGTCAATAGTAAGAAGTGAAAAGATGAGCCCGGGATGTGAATTATACGCTGTCCGTACGTCAAGAAACACCCCGGTTTTGAACAATTAATAATTCATTTTTATCGTTAATAAACCGCAACCGCCTGTAAAAATTTAGCCGGGGCAACCTTTAGGAGTATCGAACTGTCTGTAAATATGTTTAAATTTGAAAAATTAATTATAAACCCGAATATGAAAAATCTATTGTTTACCCTGTTGATTTCTTCCTTAAGCTTTACATTGGCAGCACAGGAAACTCAAAAACCGGAAACGGTAAAATTTACTGAAACCAGCTTTGATTTTGGCAAAATTCCTCAAGGAAAACCTGTAACGCATGTATTTCATATTGAAAACACAGGTAAGGATTCTTTAAAAATCAGTAATGTACAGGCATCCTGCGGATGTACCACTCCGGAGTGGAGCAACATACCTGTTTTGCCCGGGGGTAAAACACAAATAAAAGTAGGCTATAACGCTGCGGCGGAAGGCGTATTTGAAAAAGTAATCACCGTTTACTATAATAGCGGAGAAGCTAAGCAAATTACCATTAAAGGAAATGTTTGGAAAACTCCTGATCAATCTGCTCCATCCAATGAAGCATTAAATGTTTTTAAACAATAACACTTTAATATTTTTAAGCGCATGAAAAAGATTTTCTTCCTTTTAGTATCATTTGTACTTGTAAACATTGCAGTAGGCCAGGGAAAAAAACCAGGTGATGTAGCTAAGTTTAACAGTGAAACAGTTGATATGGGTAAGTTAAAACTCAACAACCCGGTAACTGCCACTTTCACCGTAACAAATATCGGCAAAGAAGATTTAGTTATTGAAAATGTAACTCCCGGTTGCGGATGTACTAAATCTGATTATACCAAAGAGCCCATTAAACCCGGCAAAACGGGAACTATTACTGCCACATATAATGCAGCTGCTCCGGGCAAGTTTACAAAAACTGTTTATGTAAAATTTCTTGGTGTGGATGAGCAAAAAAGCCTGGTGATTGTTGGTACGGTAGAATAAATTTTTATATCTATTCCTAAACAAAGGCTATCTTAACTGATAGCCTTTTTTATTTATTAGAAGAATTTTCTGTTTAATCAAATACGAGCAAACTTATCTTTGTTTCTATGTTAACAATCAGTAACCGTGGCTTGCAAATGCCGCCCTCACCCATCCGCAAACTTGTTCCTTATGCTGAAGCAGCAAAAAAAAGAGGAACCAAAGTTTATCATCTGAATATTGGCCAGCCTGATATTGAAACCCCGCCTGCCATTATGGATGCGGTACGCAATGCTGATATAAAAGTTTTGGAGTACAGCCACAGTGCCGGTAATGAGAGTTACAGAAGAAAATTGGTACAGTACTATAAGAGTGTGGGTATTAGTGTAAGCCACGATCAGATATTAATTACAACCGGAGGTAGCGAAGCCATTATGTTTGGTTTTTTTACCTGTTTAAATCCCGGTGATGAAGTTATTATTCCTGAACCATTTTATGCAAACTATAATGGTTTTGCCTGTGCAGCAGGTGTACAGGTAATACCCATTACATCAACTATTGAAACAGGATTTGCACTACCTGCCATTGAAGCATTTGAAAAAGTAATTACGCCCAATACAAAGGCCATTGTTATTTGCAGTCCTAATAATCCTACCGGTTATTTATACAGCAAAGAAGAGATGATGAAGCTGAAAGAAGTTTGTCTCAAACATGATTTATATCTTTTCAGTGATGAGGCTTATCGTGAGTTTTGTTATGATGGTGAATATGTAAGTGCAATGCATCTTGATGGTTTGGAGCAGCATGTGGTGTTGATGGATACCATCAGTAAAAGATACAGTGCATGCGGTGCCAGATTGGGTGCCTTTGTAACAAAGAACAAAGCAGTATATGATGCTGCTATGAAATTTGCACAAGCAAGGTTAAGTCCGCCCGGGCTTGCACAAATCATGGGCGAAGCTGCAGTGGATTTACCGGCTTCCTATTTTGATGCACCTAAGGCAGAATATTTATCCAGAAGAAATTTATTGGTTGAGCGATTAAATAAAATGGAAGGTGTGTTCTGCCCAAATCCCGGCGGTGCATTTTATGCAATGGCCAAACTACCCATTGATGACAGTGATAAATTCTGTCAATGGCTGTTGGAATCATTTTCTCATAATGGACAAACAGTTATGCTGGCACCTGCAACCGGTTTTTATGGCACAGCAGGTTTAGGTAAAAATGAAGTGCGATTAGCCTATGTGCTAAATCTGGAGGCATTGAATAAAGCGATGGATTGTTTAGAAGAGGCATTAAAGGTTTATCCGTATAAAACAACCCACACTACTGTTTTATAAATTTTGTTTTCCATTCTTCACCTCTGTTAAACAATGAAAGGATATAAACACCCGCAGCTAACTGCATAACATTAAGGTTACAGAGTGACTGGTTTGTTACAATAATTTTTTGACTCAGGAGCATTCTTCCTGTGTAATCATAAATATTTATAATTGTTTCACCCATAAGATATGAGGGCAATTGTAATGTAAGCTCTTCTGTTACAGGATTGGGAAAAATTCTCAAATCCTTTTTGGAAGCAGATGTAAATGAAAGTATTTCAGAATATTGCTTTTTGCCTTCGGCTTTATTCAATGCTAACCTGTATTGAACAGGATACATCATTTTAGTATCAAAATAATTATACTGAATTTTTTGAGGTTGATGTACTTTATAAATAGACGTAAAAGTACTGCTGCCTTCTTTACGCTGAAGCTCAATAGAATTCAATTCTTCAATATTTGAAAGTTCCCATTTAAGGTACAATCCGCTTCCGGATTTTATTCCTGTAAAGTTGAGAATAAATGGCGATGGCAATAAACCAATACAATTAAATACGTTTTGGTAGGTGATTGTAAAATCAGAAAGCAAGGTTCCGTTTAACCCGTCTGTTGCAAGTTGGGTTGTTAATTCACAGGGAGGATTTTCTGCAGCATCATTGATAATGCCTGCATTACCCCCGGCAACAGAAGTTGTTACATTTACAGGTAAAGATGAGTTTGCCCAAATTACACCACCTCCACCGCCGCCTCCCGGCCCGGGGCATTGTGCCTGAAAACCCGCTTTACTTCCATCAGCACCTTTTGCCTGAATAATAAGGTTACCTGTGTAAGTTGACACATTCATTAATATCGTTCCTCCACCACCACCTCCGCCCCCTCCATCTCCCCTTGCCTCATTTATTACAATATTAGATGGGTTAATTCCTTGAGAGCCATTGGCAGAAATCGTATTACCATTAGCCACTAATTCATTGCACTCTATAAAAACAATACCGCCTCCATTACCTCCCGGTGTACCAAAGCCATTGTTATCATGACCTGCGCCACCTCCACCCCCCATAAAAATTCTGTTATTGATTGGTGCATAACCATAGGATGAAAGAGGAACTCCTCCTATTCCAACATTAGTACCACTGCAAGCAAAACCAGTAGCTGTATATCTGCCGCCATTACCACCGCCTCCATAATTGGAGCCACCACCACCGCCAGTATTATGGTTATTACCACCTCCACCTCCATTTGATTGCTTACCTCTGCCACCTTCCTTAGCTGTTATAGTGTAATTAACACCTTCACCTTTATATGTACCGTTTATACGATTAGTGATGAGAGAGGAAGGTTCATAAAAATAATCAGTAGAATTCCATCCAAAATTGCAGGTCGTAAATGTTTGAAGTGAGCCTCCTTTAAAGCCGGCACCATCTGCACTTATACCGGCATTCAATGTTAACGTTCCGGTTACAGCTATAGCCAGAACACCGCCCGTTTCTGTTACAGGGTTCCATGGTTGAGCAAGGAGCAATCCGTCAACTGATACATTGGTAAACACAGGTACTTTTATCAATTGTACAGCGTGGTTAAAGTTATAATTATGTTGCAGTTCCCGTTCAAAAATAACCGTATCGTTTAAAAATCCGCAAATGGTGGCAAACTCATATTGGCCGGCTCCGTTAATAGAAGAAATATTTCCAAAAGAAGAACTATTGGATTCATTTATTGTAACTCCCTTCATTTGAATAATGAGTACACGATCATTTACATTTAAACCGCTGATGTTGGCAACACGTAATCCATTATATGCAGGTACCGTACCTGTAATTTTAAAATATGAATTAACTACACCTGAAATTTGTGTATGAGCAGTAAGTGGCTTAATTGAAGCCAGAAGAATTACAATATATCTTAAGACCTCCATGCAGAAAAATAATAAAAGATATCCGCAGATTCGAATGAAATGAGGCGTTTCTTAAAATTTAAAGATCTTCTGGTGCAGAAAGGTTAAGATTTTGCTTAAGTTTTGTATTGACAGGCTGTCCGTTTTTTATTGCAGGCGTCCACTTCAATTGCTCTTCAAAACGTTGTTTGATCAAAGCGTTCATGGATGAACTACCCCCTCTGGTAAACGTTACGAAGCTTGTGTTTCCCTCCTTATCAACTACAAATTCCACCTGTATTGAGATAGAGGTATTAGCCGGCAATGCTTTTGATAATTCCTGACTTAACTGAAATAACCATTTTTGTAAGGCTGCATTTCCGTTTATATAGAAAGGAACTTTATCTACATTTTCTTCAATGTCAATTCCTGCAAATGGATCTTTTTCTCCGGTAGCAACAAACTTTACACGCTGTACTTTTGGCGTTTCGGGGTTACCCGCCACAACATAACCACCTTTTGCATTAACCATAATAGCCGGGAGTTGATGGGTATCTTCAAAATACTCATAGGCCTCTCTGAGAGATCCGGCAAACTGTTGTACTTCAACTTTTGCTTTTGTTCTGTTCACAAACTGTTCCTGCGATTTCGGATTATCATACTGCAAAGGAAAAATATGTACAGGAATAAAATCCTGCCCCTGATCCTTAACAATTGAAGCAATATAATATACCTGTTCTATCAAAGAATCAGTAATAGGCAAACAACCAATGGTTACACAATTGCCATGAATGTAAATATCTCCACCCGGCTTTTGCGGATCACTTAAAATAGCATCAGAAGCGTTAGGGTAGTTTAATCCAAGCGCTAAATGATAGTTACTGTTTGGATTAAATTCATTGATATAATAAAAACCTTCAGGTATTTGTTTATCACCTTCTCTGCGTTTGGGGCCAAAAGTGCCGGAAGTGGCACATACTTTATATGCTTTAAACAATTGAAAGGGTTCTGCATAATCTCCTTTTATCCACACTTCTAACTGACGTTCAGCTTTAAATGCACGGAGATACATGAACCTTGCAGGCCACTCCAACCCTTTTTCCTGAAACTCGGCTTTTAGTGAATCTTCGATTTTAACAAAAGAGGAAACAGATTTAAAATAACGCTTTGGAGCTTCCTCAAATGCCATTTGCGAAAATGCATAAACGGAAACAGCTATTGCAAATAAAAATGATATTGTTTTTTTATAGATCATACACGATTGTCAGTTAACGGGCATATCAGCAAAAATATTTTAAAAATGTGTATAAATCGCACTAAAATATTATCCGCCTTAATCCTTCAAAGTTTAATGAAACCATTAAAAAAGGGCAGAAGTTCTGCCCATAAATATTACAGGTTTCCCCTTGCTTCCTGCTCCCGCTCTATAGCTTCAAACAGTGCTTTGAAGTTTCCTTTACCAAAACTTTTTGCTCCTTTACGTTGAATGATTTCAAAAAAAAGTGTGGGCCTGTCTTCAACCGGCTTGGTAAATATCTGCAACAAATAACCTTCTTCATCACGGTCTACAAGTATACCCAGTTCTTTTAATGGCTCAAGATCTTCATCAATTGTACCAACTCTCTCTTCCAAATCATCGTAGTAAGTAGTGGGAACTCTTAAAAATTCAACACCACGATTGCGTATTGCAGTAACTGTGAAAACAATATCATTGGTAGCCATAGCCACATGCTGTACACCTTCACCATCATAAAACTCAAGGTATTCTTCTACCTGAGATTTTTTCTTACCTGCTGCCGGTTCATTGATGGGGAACTTTACATAACCGTTTCCGTTACTCATTACTTTGCTCATTAAAGCTGAGTAATCTGTAGAAATATCATTGTCATCAAACGTAAGAATATTGCGAAAGCCCATCACTTCTTCATAAAACTTAACCCATGGATTCATGCGGTTCCAACCTACATTACCAACACAATGGTCAACGTACAATAATCCTGTTTCTTCGGTTTTGAAATATGGGTTACTCCACGTACTAAAACCCGGCATAAATGCACCTTTATAATTTTTACGTTCTATAAACAGATGCACCACATCTCCGTATGTATGTATGCCACTCATTACCAACTCACCATCATTATCCTTAATTTTTACAGGAGTCATATAACTTTTAGCTCCACGTATGGTTGTTTGCTCCCATGAGTAAACAGCATCATCAACTCTAAGTGCAAGAAACTTAATACCATCCCCATGTTTATAAATATGATCGGCTATTTCATTTTTTGAACGTAATGGTGTAGTTAGTACCAGAGTGAGTTTGTTTTGACGTACCGCATAGCTGGCTTTATCCTTCATCCCTGTTTCCGGCCCTGCATAAGCTAATGGCTGAAAGCCAAAAGCAGTGATATAATAATGAGCTGCCTGCTTGGCATTACCCACATAAAATTCAACATAATCAGTTCCCTGCAGAGGAAGAAAATCTGTTTGCGAATGTTTTTGAAGCTGTTCTGCTACAATCGTTGACATAAAGGAAATTTTAAATTGAAAAAACTACAATTGATAAAAAAATTAATGAGCTGAAATTCAAAATCAGCATCAAATCGTATCCATGGCAAGAACTTCCATGAGCAGACAGTAATTGGCCCTGCAATCGTTAAAACGTTTGAATGGAAAATCCGGGAGCATGAAACAAAGTTAAAAAACTGACCCAAACAGCGCAGAAAAAATAATACGACAAATTGGAAAATTTTAAAACAAAATGTCGTAATTTTGATAAAACTAAGCAGAAATGAAAAAGACAAAATACTATAAAACAGAAGAAGATATCCCGCTCTCAATAGTTCAGGAAGCTGCTTTAGAATATCAATCTATGCGTGTTATTTTGGGGGGAGCCAAGTCAAATTTAAAAGTTATTTCCACCGAAAATGACTTAATCAATTTGAGTCGTGAAGGCATTAAAAAATCCACACTCAAGTCATTAATTGGCTATCTCGGCATAACGATGGAAAAGATGAGCACTTTATTACATATGAGTCATCGCAATTTACAACGCAAGGATGAAGAAGAACTCCTGGATACACTTAAATCACAAAAAGTTTTAGAGTTAGCTGCCTTTGTAAAACGAGGCATTGATGTTATTGGCAATGAGGAAGGGTTTAAGCAATGGCTTCACTCCCCCATTATTACTCTTGGCAATAAAAAACCAATTGATTACTTAGATACTTCCTTTGGTATGCAAATGGTGCTTAAGGTTTTAGGCCGCTTAGAACAGGGTGTTTATTCATAAAAATATGGTTGTTTACCGTATCACACAAGAGCAATATGCGCATGACTTAAGTGGCAACGGTGCCAAATTGTATGGCGGACGATGGAACAATGAAGGAATGCCTGCATTATATACGGCCGGTTCACGTGCATTGGCTTTACTTGAAACACTTGCACATACACCAATCCATCTGTTATCTGTTAAGAAATATGTGGTACTTGCCATTGAAATTCCTGAACATGTAACTTATGAAAGAATATCTTTAAAAAAACTAAAGCCCGATTGGGATGCCTGGGACTTGCAATTTTATACTCAAAAAATTGGCGATGCATTTTTAAAAGCCAATCAGCATTTAATCATGGAAGTACCAAGTGTATTGCTGCATGAAGAAAACAATTACATCATTAATCCCCTGCATAAGGATTTTGTTAAAGTGAAGATTGTTGATGAAAAAGAATTAAAATTCAATGATCGTTTGCTGAAAGCGATGTGATGGAACTGATGAGTGGGTACGGAAGACCCTGAGCGGAGTCGAAGGGCACCATACCCTATCTTTGCGGCACACAATTCATTTATGCAAAAAGTTGGTATACTCGGTGGCGGACAGTTAGGTCGTATGTTGTTACAATGTGCTGCAAACTATCCAGTAGAAACGTTTGTAATGGAGAATGACTGCCATTGTCCTTCTGCGCATCTATGTCATCATTTTATACAGGGTGATATCAAAGACTTTGATGCTGTTTACACGTTTGGTAAACAGGTAGATGTTTTAACCATTGAAATAGAAGCAGTCAACGTGGATGCATTGGAAAAGCTGGAGGCTGAAGGCATTAAAGTTATTCCCAAACCGGCTGTTCTTCGCACCATCAAAAATAAAATTGAACAAAAAAAATACTATCAGCACCATCAAATACCTACTGCAGAATTTGTAATTACTGAAAATAAAGAAGAATTAAAAGCATTAACCACCTTTCTACCTGCTGCTCACAAACTGGGAATGGGCGGCTATGATGGACGTGGTGTAGAGTTATTAAAAACAGAGGCAGACCTGGAGCGTGGTTTTGATGCACCTTCTGTTCTGGAAAAAATGGTGCAGGTAGACAAAGAGATATCCATGATTGTTGCTGTAGCACAAAATGGTGAAACTAACATGTATCCACCTGCAGAAATGGTGTTTGATCCCGTTTTGAATTTGCTGGACTACCAAATCTCACCTTCACTTTTACCTGAAAAAATTTTTTGGAAAGCAGAAGCTATTGCAATGGCCGTGGTAAGAAATTTTCAATCACCGGGCTTATTTGCAGTGGAATTGTTTGTTGATAAAAACGGTGACGTACTGGTAAATGAAACTGCACCCCGTGTGCATAACAGCGGGCATCATAGTATTGAAGGAAATTACAGCAGCCAGTTTGATATGCTGTGGCGCATTTTGCTGGGCTATCCACTAGGCTGTACTGATGCTATTTTACCGGCAGTTATTTTAAACATTGTAGGTGAAGAAGGTTATAGCGGTCCTGCTTTATATGAAGGACTGGATGATGTACTGAAAATGGAAAATGCGTTTGTGCATTTATATGGCAAAGCAGAAACAAAACCCGGTCGTAAAATGGGTCATGTAACAGTCATTGGTAAAGACCGGGATGAACTGGTGTACAAAGCCAACCGTATCAAACATATGCTCAAAGTAATCAGCAAATAAAACAGCGAACAAAAAGGATAAAAGTTTGTTCACGCTTTTTTCAAAACCGTCCTCCGTCCCCTATCTACCACTCATACATTCCAACCATGTAAAAAAGGCTGAATGCTTAACTTTAGCCCTTTGAATTATCACATGAGAATACATTTGTTCACGCTCCTGTTCCTGATAGGAATTTCAGCCTGTAAAGAAAAAAAAACGTCAACCAATGCATCTGCCCCTGCTAGTCGTATGCAGGGCCCTGTTGAGGTAAATGGGTATATTGTAAAAACAGGGGCGGTAAGCGAACCGTTGGAATTGCCCGGAACTTTGTTGCCAATGGAAGCAACCGAAATTCATCCGGAAGTAAATGGAAGAATCACGGGTCTTTACATTAATGAAGGAACCATGATTTCTAAAGGCGCATTAATGGTAAAATTGTTTGATGGTGACCTGCAGGCGCAACTTAAAAAACTAAAAGTTCAGTTACAGATTGCTGAAAAAACTGAAGAACGCAACAAAGAACTTTTAAAGCTCAATGGCATCAGTCAGCAGGATTATGATTTGAGTTTCTTACAGGTAAGTAATATCAAAGCAGATATTGAGTTGGTTGAAACCAATATTGCCAAAACAGAAATACGTGCACCTTACAGCGGTAAAATCGGTTTCAGAAATGTATCCATGGGTGCGTATATAACTCCTGCTACTATTATTACCACCATCCGTCAAATTAATCAGCTTCGTTTACAATTTTCTATTCCTGAAAAATATACATCTAAAATCGTTATTGGGCAAATGATTCCTTTTTCCGTAGCAGGAAGCAATCAAAAATTTCTTGCAAAAATCTATGCCACTGAATCCATTGTAAGTGAAACTACAAGGGGCATTAACCTCCGTTGCATGGTGCAGCAAAATAACAGTGCCCTTGTAGCAGGAGGATTTGCAAAAGTAGAAATGGATTTTGCGAAAAATGATAATGCCATTCTTGTTCCTTCACAAGCCATACTGCCATACGCAAGAGGTAAAAAAGTTGTTGTTTACAGAAATGGAGTAGCTTCTTTTGCAGATGTACAAACAGGTGTGCGTGACAGTGCCAATGTAGAAATCATCAGTGGTATTCATGCAGGAGATACCATCATTACCACCGGCTTAATGAGCATAAGACCCGAAGCAAAAATCAAACTCAATAAAGTACAGTAATCATGACCATTAGTGAGCTGAGTTTAAAACGGCCTGTACTGGCAATAGTGATGAACATCATCATCATTATTTTCGGTGTTATTGGCTTCCGTTTTTTAGGTGTTAGAGATTATCCGGCTATTGATCCGCCAAATATCAGTGTACGTACTTCCTACCCCGGTGCCAATGCAGATGTAATTGAATCGCAAATTACAGAGCCACTGGAAAAAGCCATCAACGGTGTTGCCGGTGTAAAAAATCTTACCAGCAGCAGCAGCCAGGGAAACAGCAATATCAATGTTGAATTTGAACTGGGCTATAACCTCGAAGAAGCAGCTAATGATGTAAGAGATAAGGTATCACAGGCTGTACGTTCACTTCCTTCTGATTTGGATGCACCACCTGTAGTTACGAAAGCTGATGCGAGCAGTGACTTTATTCTTTCCATGACCGTGCAGAGTGAAACACGCAACCCGCTGGAGTTAACAGAATATGCTACCAACAATTTGCTGGAACGCATTCAAACCATTCCGGGTGTGAGTACGGTTAATATTTGGGGAGAAAAGAAATATGCCATGCGCATCTGGTTTGAGCCGGAGAAAATGCTTTCCTACGATGTTACTGCAAGAGACATACAAACTGCATTGGCAAGAGAAAACGTAGAATTGCCATCCGGAAAAATTTCAGGTAATGCCACAGAGCTTTCTGTAAGAACGTTTGGCCGGTTAGATTCAGAAGAAGAGTTCCGTAATTTGATTGTGAAGAATATCGGCGGCCGTGATATCAAGTTGGGTGATGTAGCACAAGTAGTACTTGGTCCTGAAAATGAAGAAACCATTTTAAAAGAAAGTGGTGTACCCATGATTGGTCTTGCGGTGATACCACAACCCGGCAGCAATTACGTAGCTATTGCTGAAGAGTTTTATAAACGCTATGCGCAAATTGAAAAAGACCTGCCCTCTGATATGAAGTTGAATGTGGGTCTGGATCAAACCAAATTCATTAAAAGCTCCATCAGTGAAGTAGAAGAAACATTAATGCTGGCTTTTGGACTGGTGGTACTCATTATCTTTTTATTCTTCAGGGATTGGATTGTTGCCATCCGCCCTTTGATTGATATTCCTGTTTCGTTGATTGGTGCTTTCTTTATTATGTACGTGGCAGGATTTACCATAAACGTATTAACACTGCTGGCCATTGTACTGGCGACCGGCCTGGTGGTGGATGATGGTATTGTGGTAACAGAAAATATTTTTAAGAAAATGGAACAGGGGCTGGATAAATACAAAGCAGCACGTGAAGGAAGCAAAGAAATTTATTTTGCCGTAATTGCTACTTCCATTACACTGGCGGTTGTGTTTTTACCGGTGATATTTCTCGAGGGTTTTGTAGGACGATTGTTCCGTGAGTTTGGAATTGTACTCGCCGGTGCTGTACTGATCTCTGCATTTGTTTCTCTTACCCTTACACCTGTATTGAACGTTTATCTTACCCGTAAAGGAGGAATGAAGCATGGCTGGTTTTACAGAGTTACCGAACCTTTTTTCCGTGGAATGGAAACCGGTTACAACTTCCTGCTTAAAAAGTTTATGAGGATAAGAGGTGTAGCTATTGCATTGGTAATTCTATGTTTTGGCATGATCTATCTTTTATGGAACAACCTGCAAAGTGAACTGGCTCCATTGGAAGACCGCAGTCAATTCCGTTTTCAGGTAACTGCTGCAGAAGGCACAAGCTATGATGCCATGGATAAAAACATTGATCGCCTGGCAAACCTGGTAATAGATTCTGTTCCTGAAAAGAAAGTAATGATTTCTGTTACCGCACCCGGCTTTACCGGCTCAGGTTCAGTAAATACAGGTTTTGTACGGGTATTGATGGTACCACCAAATGAACGTAACCGCAGTCAACAGCAAGTGGTAGATATGTTAAGCCGTAATCTTCCAAAAATAAATGAGGTTAGGGCTTTTGCCATACAGGAACAAACCATTTCGGTAAACCGTCGTGGAGGTTTGCCGGTTCAGTTTGTAATTCAGAACAACAACTTCGAAAAATTACAGGGTATACTTCCCATGTTCTTAGAAGAAGCAAATAAGAGTAATGTATTTGCCGGTGTTGATATTGATCTCAAATTCAACAAGCCGGAATTGAGAGTGAATATTGATCGTTTAAAAGCAAGTGAACTGGGTGTAAGTGTTGCTGATATTTCTGAATTACTTCAGATTTCATTGAGTAACCGCAGGCTGGGCTATTTTATAAGAGATGGCAAACAATACCAGGTAATGGGCCAGGTGTTACGCAATAACAGAGATGATCCTACTGATTTAAAAAATCTGTACTTACGCAATAATACCGGGCAAATGTATTCCCTGGATCAATTTGTAAGCTTTACAGAAGAAACAACACCACCTACGCTGTATCATTTCAACCGCTATAAATCTGCTACTGTAAGTGCAGGATTAGCACAGGGAAAAACTGTAGGAGATGGCATTAAAGAAATGGAACGCATTGCAGATAAGTTGCTGGATGAATCATTTACAACTGCACTGTCAGGTACATCCCGTGATTTTGCAGAAAGCAGTGGCAATACCATGTTTGCATTTTTACTCGCCCTGGTATTGATTTATTTAGTACTGGCTGCTCAGTTTGAAAGTTTTATTGATCCATTTGTAATTATGCTTACGGTACCGTTAGCTATTGCCGGTGCATTGCTTTCCTTATGGATGTTTGACCAAACCATTAATATCTTTTCACAAATCGGAATGATCATGTTGATTGGTCTTGTAACCAAAAACGGAATTTTAATTGTAGAATTTGCCAACCAGAAAAAAAATGGCGGCATGAACAAACATGAAGCCGTAGTGGAAGCAGCCACCATGCGTTTGCGCCCCATCTTAATGACCAGTTTGGCTATGAGTTTGGGTGCATTGCCGCTTGCATTATCATTAGGTGCTGCATCTACCAGCCGTATTCCCTTAGGTATTGTAATAGTAGGCGGTATCATGTTTTCATTGATTCTCACTTTATTTGTGATCCCTGCTATGTATTCATTCCTTTCATCTAAAAAATTAAAAGTGCATGAAGAAGAAACTGAAGCTGCTATTGACAGGCTTGCTGATTAATGCAGGGGTATTTGCACAAACCACTACACTCACTGTTGAAGAAGCAATTAAACTTGCGATTGAAAAAAACTTTGATGTAGAAATAGAACGGAACGCACAACAGATTGGCATTATTAATAACAATTGGGGAGTAGCAGGTGCATGGCCAAACATTACAATAAATGCAGCAACAGGACTTGCAAAGAATAATCTTGAACAGCAATTAGCAAACGGAACAACGATTAAACGTAATGGTGCAAATCTTCGAAACCTCAATGCAGGTTTTGCCGTAAACTGGCGATTTTTTGATGGCATGCGTATGTTTGCAGCTAAGAAACGTTTGGAAGAATTAGAGAAGATGGGTGAGTTGAGTTTTCGTAACCAGGTAAATACAACAGTATTCAATATCATTGGTACTTATTATCAGATTGTACAACTCAATCAGCAAGCAAAAGCACTAAAAGAAACCATCAGGTTTTTTGAAGAACGAAAACAGATTGCTGAAAGCCGTTTTACCATTGGCACTGCACCTAAAACTGATTTTCTGCAGGCACAGGTAGATTTAAATCAGCAGAAAGGAAATTTGTTGGCCATTGAAAATAACATCCGCATTGCAAAAGCAAATTTTAATAATTTACTTGGCCGTAAACCTGAAACAGTTTTTGAAGTAACAGATAGTATCAGCCCTGATGCTGCTGTAAACTTTACCACACTGCAAACAAAAGCAGCAACGGATAATTATGATTTGCTGATGGCACAAACCAATCTATCGGTTTTAGCACAACAGAAAAGAGAGATTACCAGCCAGCGATTGCCTGCAGTAACCCTCAATACCAATTTCAACCTGAATCAAAACAGGAATGATGCAGGTTTTAATTTGTTTACAAGAAATCTTGGACCTAATGGGAATATTGGTATTACCATTCCTTTATTTCAGGGGGGTGCAGTAAAAGCACAAGAAAAAGTAACAGATGTGCAAATTAAAAATCAACGTGTGCTGATTGACCGTTTACAAAATCAGGTAAATACAAGCCTCATCAATGCCTATTTTAATTTTCAAAACGCCTTGAACCTGGTAGAACTTGAAAAGACTACTTTGAAACTCATTGAAGAGAACAATATGATTGCAACAGAACGCTTTCGCAAATTAGCGATCACATCTCTTGAGTTACGACAAGTACAATTGGATTATATTAACGGACAAACCCGTTACATCAACGCATTGTTCCAGGCAAAGCTGGCGGAGGCGGAGATGAAGATGCTGGCTGGCAGTCTAAGCAATTTATGATGCTATTGAAGGAAGTATGCCCCGTCTGACGGGAATATATCTTTTTTATTTACTAACAATTAAAACATTCGTGAGGCCTTCAGACGAACACGTCAAAATGTATTTCGTTTCTTCAACTCCTATTTCTTTTGTTTCTTTGCCCATAAATCAACACATGGCAACTCCACTCGTAGGTATCATTATGGGCAGTGACAGTGACTTAACAGTGATGCAAGCCGCTGCAGATATTCTGAAACAATTTGATATCCCATTTGAATTAACGGTGGTATCAGCACATCGTACACCCTTACGCATGGTGGAATATGCACAACAGGCCAAACAAAGAGGCTTGAAAGTAATTATTGCGGGTGCCGGAGGTGCGGCTCATTTGCCCGGCATGGTTGCCAGTGTTACAACATTACCAGTAATCGGCGTCCCTGTAAAAAGCAGTAACTCTATTGACGGTTGGGATTCTGTTCTTTCCATATTACAAATGCCCAACGGTGTGCCTGTAGCAACTGTAGCATTGAATGCCTCCAAAAATGCAGGAATATTAGCTGCAGAAATGATTGGTGCGTTTGATGAGAACATTTCAACTAAGATTGCTGCCTATAAAGCAACCATGAATGATGAAGTACTGGCGAAAGTAGACAAGTTGAAAAGCGAAGGATGGGAAAATAAATTTGACTAGAGAATTTCCATCACTACAAACTCCTGCTCCAGACTAAATGAGTGATGATAAAGCTGATGAATGAACTCCCTCCCCCACTTTGCATAATAAGCTGAAAAATTATCAACCCGTTCTTGTAAACCTTTATTGGGGAACAATGCAGTTTTCAATTGTTCAATCTGCCGACGCTGTTCTTCATACTTTCTTTTTTCAGCACGGAACAATTTTTTCTCCAGTTCCTGTAAACGGTAAATGGCTTTTGTTTTCAACGCCTCCACATGCATTGCCAATGTGGGATCTACAGCTGTTGAAAGTTGTTTCAGGTGTTCGTACAAAGCTTCAGCTTCCGTTAAGGTACCATTGAGTTTTAATGTATGTGAAGAAGACCGGAGTACCTGTTCATTTAGAATTATTTCGGCAGGTTTAAAAAGATCTGCTGTTGAAATTTGCAGTTTATTAATCTTGGCTTGCCACTTTTCTTCCATCAAAAGAAATGAATTCCGCAATACAAGTACGGGAAATGGAACTTTGTAAAAATCAAATACCGCTTTCAACTCAAGCCAATAAGCTATTTCACCACCACCACCTATGAATGCAATATTGGGTAAAATCGTTTCCTGAAATAATCCACGTAAAATCACATTGGGACTGAAACGCTCAGGATACTCACTCAACTCCTTTAATAGTTCATCTTTTGTAAACGTAATTGTTGTATTTGTTACAACATATCCGTCACTTTTCTTTTCAATCCGTTCTCTTACATCTTCATCCAGATAAAACAAATTGATTTCTCTGCCTCCTGCCTGTACCTTGTACTGTTGCTCTAATTGTTTAGCCGCCTGCTCTACCAGTTTTGATGAGTTATGATTTAGCAACTCATCTTCAAACACAGTAATCATCTGTTGCTTCATGGCAGCAGCATCTGCAATCAATACAATCAATCCATATTCGCCAAACAAATCATTCACCAATCCAAACGTGGCCTGCTGAATACTTATTCCCACTTTATAATAAGTTCTGAGCTTATTTATCACCTCATCACCATGCGGCTGTACGCCCAGCTCACCTGCTATCGCATCAATGAGCTTTATTAATTCCTTATCAACAATGAATCGACCGAATGCCCCGCTTTGATCTGTTTTCCAAATTCGCTTGTCACCATTGAGCCAGAAATGTGCCAGTTCATCTACATCTGCATCTTCACTACCCATATAAAACACAGGCACAAAATTGCTGTCGGGAAATTGTTCTTTACTTGTGGCAGCTAATTTAATAGCATGTAGAATTTTGTATAAAAAATAAAGCGGTCCGGTAAATAAATTCGGCTGATGTGCGGTGGTGATGGTAAATGTATTTTCCTGCAGCAGTAAATCAATATTCTTCTGCACTGCTTCATGTACATATACAGAAGCATATTGTTGTTTTAAGTGCTCCGCTAAAACAGTTCTGTTAGTTATAAAATTACTGCGTGCTGCAATTGCTTGCTTCATTCCGTCCCAATCAGGACGGTGATGATACAAGGAGCGTAATGCCGCCGCATCATCCAGATAATCCAAAACAATATTGGAGAAAGCGCCTGTTTGTCTGTAACTTAACCGATGTGCTGTACAATCCATATGGGCAGTAAAAGTAAAATCTTTATTGATGATAAACCGTACCGTTAAAAAAGTTTTGCAAACTGTTCACGCCCCGTCAGACGCCCTTGTCGGAGAAAATTTAAAATATACCTTTCAATCTTCATACATCTTACTTCAATTCATACGCCGCCACAGTATTCTTCCAGAATGTGGGCACATAAACAATCCGTTTTTGTCTGTCGTAACCAATATCAGCAGAATTGATTTTGTTTTCTCTTCCATCCATCAGCACTTCTTTACTGCCATCTGCTTTGATGTAATACACTACACCACTCCAGGTGCTCACAATAAATTCTGTATCGGTTACAGGCTCTACACCATCCGTACCACCTTCCATGCCTTCACTCATTTTTATAAGCACACCACTCCTGTCCATTTTATACATGGAACCTGCATCAAGTACATATAAGGTTTTGTTATTGTAGAGCACACCATTGGGACCACGCAATTGTGTACTGTCAAGTATCGGCTCACCGGCAGGAGGTGCATTAAGCGGCACACGATGTACTTTTTTCATCCGGGAATCACTTACATACAAGTTGCCATCAGGAGAAATGGATATATCATTCAATCCTGTTGCATTTAAAGGAATTGTAGTTTCAATCACTCCCTTTACAATATCAATCACTACTATTTCACTTAAATCTGCCACATATAATTTGCCTTTGTACATACCCATCCCTTTAGGTGCGTTCAACCCTGTTACCCATTCGGCAGCAATCACTTTGCCATCAAGTGCCACTTTACCAATAGATCCTTTACCATCTTTTCCCCATGGTTGCGTACCATCAATATTGGATACATACAACACTTGATTTACTTCATCAAACAAAACACTCTCAGGTACTTTTAATATGGAATCTGTTTCCCACAACTTTACCAATTGATGTTGCGCTTGTGCTTTGCTAATCAAAATAGCACTGAATACAAAGGACAAAACAATTTTCATATTTAATTTTTAGGTTAATTGATAATTACTGAATACTTATTTTCTTTCCACGTTCCCATAAATATAATTGTTTGTTACACGTATGTCCAATAATTATTCAGTATAACTGTTTTTACCAATTATAAATCACAATGATGTTTGAGCAAAGCATAACAAGCACTGGATGTACTTGTTTCATTTAATCAAAACAGCAAAATTCAAAGAAGGCTTTTGGGGTTCAATATGTACATAAAGTATGTTATAATCCTCTTTGAAAATGTCTCCATACTACTCAGACCTCCAAAATACTTTTTTTGATTTTTTTAAAATATTTATTGTTTATCAATAAATATTTATTTATATTTGCATCGTCATAAAAATTTATTATCATGGAAATCAAAATTACCACCAAGCACATTCTCATCGTGTTGAACATTATTACCTGGCTCATTTTCATCGGCGTCTGTATTGAAGCCGGTGGGTTTTTATTTAATACTTTATATACATTGTTCGTGGGTCCTCAGAATGCGGAATTCTTTTGGAATCGTTTGGATTTATCAAGCCTTTACAAGTTTGGTGAAAGTCATTTTATTACAGTAACAACAATTGTGAATATTGTTGCGATTTTACGGGCCATCCTGTTTTTTGTTATTGTAAAATTTTTGTACGATAAAAAATTAGATTTATCAAAGCCATTTAATTCAGAGATGAGGCGTTTCATTCTTAACATCGGCTATTTAGCCTTAGGCATCAGTTTCTTTTGTTCCTGGGGAACGACTTATACTGATTCGCTGGTAAGAGATGGCGTAACCATGCCCAGCATTCATCAATTACGTATAGCAGGTGCGGATGTGTGGCTCTTTATGAGTGTGGTACTGTTTGTAATTGCACAAATATTTAAAAGAGGAATTGAACTCCAAACTGAAAACGATTTAACTGTATAACCATGCCTATTATCGTAAACGTAGATGTAATGATGGCCAAACGCAAGATGAGCTTAACCGAGCTAGCGGAAAAAGTGGATTTAACACTGGCCAATCTTTCCATCTTAAAAACAGGAAAAGCAAAAGCAGTTCGTTTCAGTACGTTGGAAGCTTTGTGCAAAGCATTGGATTGTCAGCCGGGTGATATACTGGAATACAAAGCTGAATAAATTTCCATTTCATGTTCTATTCTTCTTTTCACCGAACTTTAGCTGTATTAATCAACTGCTATGAGCAAACGAACAGATTATATTAGCTGGGATGAATATTTTATGGGAGTGGCACTACTCTCAGCCAAACGAAGCAAAGACCCTGGAACACAGGTGGGCGCCTGTATTGTAAATCCTAAAAACAAAATTGTGGGAGCCGGTTACAATGGACTGCCTGCCGGTTGTGATGATGATGAATTTCCCTGGACCAAGCAGGGTAATTTTCTGCAAACCAAATATCCATATGTATGTCATGCCGAATTAAATGCAATCCTTAATAATATTGGTATGGACCTTCATGGCTGCAGAATTTATACAGCATTGTTTCCCTGTAATGAATGTGCAAAAGCAATCATACAGGCAGGCATCAGTGAAGTAATTTATTTAAGTGATAAGTATCACGGCAGTGATGCTTCCATCGCCTCTAAAAAAATGCTGGATACAGCCGGCGTAAGTTACAGAAAAGTAACACCGGCAATTTCTACGATTGTTCTTTCGTTTGATGAGAAGGATGTATAAACAAAGGGGCCAACTTTGTTGGCCCCTTTGTTATTCTTAACTGTTTTCAAAATTTACTGCAGTACTATCTTCTGCCACCAGCTCTTTTCCTTCTGCTGCAATTGAATCAAATAAACTCCTGATGAAAGTTGCTGCAGGTTTAAGGACAACTGAATAATTTCGCCGGTTGAATTTCTTGTAATTGTTTGTTGTGAAATAATTCTTCCGTTTGCATCAATCAGCCGCAGCTCAAACTTTCCTTTAAGTTTACCTGAAATCTGAAGTACTGAATATCCATTGCTAGGATTGGGCCCCAGTTTCATTTTCATTTCATCATTCTGTACTTCACGAACAGAAGTAGTTCTTTCAACTCAAACAATTGTATTGGCTGTATTTGTTACAATCGGCAGATTGTAATCAAAATAAATAATTGCTTTATTTCTGATGATATCATTCACTGCTAAATTAGTTTTTGGCTTGATGCGGAATGCCACATAGCCGATACTCCTTGCAAGGTTGGTGGTGCTGTCTGGCAATTTAATGTTATCAAAAAACCAGTTGAGTTTGTGAAAATGATGGGTTTAGGATGAAACTGAAACAGATACATGCACTCTATTTATAAGAAAACTGATTTGTTATTGAAAGCAACGCAAGAAAGTTTTACACAAAAGAACTGAACTTGAATTGTTCTTTCTTAATTTTAGATTCAACAAAAAATGAGAACCGCATGAAAAATATCTCACACCTCCTGCTTTCACTTCTAATCATTACTATCTTTTCATTTAGTAAATGTAAAAAAAACGAAGACCCAACAAAAAACGCTGTATTACCTGCTGCCACACAAGAAGGGAAAAATACGGTTGGTTTTATCTTAAACAACGAAGTATGGATACCTTACTCAAAATGTGGTTTCGGAGCAGACCCATGTGGCGAAATATCTGCAAGATATAGTACCCCGTTAGCTGCACCTAATGCTATATCATTCCAATTTGCAAGAATTAGAGATAATGCTTCTTCTGATTTAACATTCTCTTCATCGGGTATAGGAACTATTACTACCGTAGGTAATAAAATTGACTCTATTCAGATTGATTTTTTTGCTGAAGGTGCTAGTGGAAATAATGGCAATTATGCAGGTCCGTTAACGGGTAGCAAATTTATTATTACCAAAATAGATATGCAGAATCAAATTATAGCGGGAGAATTTGAGTTTGTTTTGCGTGAGCAGAATGGCACCGGCCGCCAAATTACACTTAAAGACGGGCGCTTTGATTTTAAATTCAACGCCTGTAAATGCAGTAATTAATTAAATCAACAAACATTTTTTTATGAAAAAAATTAAAATGCTTTTTACAGGTTTATTGAAATTGTAAATTGTTTTATAAAGTACCATCTATAAAAAATCCTCCACAAAAGCGGAGGATTTTTTATTACAACTTCTTTGTAATCTTAAAATGGTAAATCATCCACTACATCATTGCTGATGCCCAGCAAATAAAGCATTTAAAAAATTGTTGAATTAGAAAATTTATTTCGTTCAACACTTGTTAAATAATCAGCAGCACAAGAAATTTTCTTACCGAATAGTTGGAGTTATAAAAAAAGAAGAATAACTTCAAACTAAGATTACATTATGCTGCACCTTTACTTACAAATAACACTACTACTTTTTTCCCTATCTGCTACTCATTTCTTTATTTACCCCGTTATAGTATTTACAACACCAGCATTATCCATTATTTGCACTTACAAAACACACAGTATGAAAATACAGTTTCCCCCCCCCGCAAACAACCTGCTCAGGTTTAAGCCCTCCGTTTTATATCATTACCTTCATTGTAATTTATTATTCAAATTTGACCAGCTATTTTTTTCTCATATCAAATTTAACAGTCATGAAAAACTTACTCTTAGTGTGTATAATAGCTATTTTCTGCTTTGCAAAATGCAAAAAGGAGAATACAGATAGCATCGGGCTGCCAACAGCAACACAGGAAGGAAAAAATACTTTTGGCTTTTTATTAAATGGGCAGGTATGGATACCGCAAGGCAATAATGGAACGGCAAATTTAAGTTTGTATTATGATGCGACATTTCAAGGCGGTGTATTTAATATAAGTGCGTACAGAAACTTATCAAACAGCAATGGAAATAGGCAATCAATAGTAATGTATGGTGACTCAATACAAAGTACGGGGAAAATTTTGCTACCTAATAAAAATAGATTTGGTCTCACATTTTGGGATGAGGCCGCTCGTTGTACATATGACACTTTTGATAGCACAACGAGAATAATTGGCGGTTTCTTTGAAATTAAAAAGCTTGATAAAATAAATAAAATCTTCTCCTGCGAATTCGAAATTAAATTCATAAAACAAGGCTGCACTGAAATACAAATCTCCCAAGGCCGCTTTGACATGAAATTTTAACTACCAAAAAACTTATAAAATGAAACTAATCAAAACATGCTTATGTTTTGTAATGCTATCGTATTGCATAAACTCAACAGCACAAATAGACACAAGTACCACTCAAAAACTATTACAGTATATCTTTCAGCCAATTGATAAAACCCAAATACCAACAGGTTTCCTTGAAGAATATGGCTGCCCAATGCTATCACCCGAAACGTTTAATGGTACATTAACTGACAGTAATCGTATAGATATGCATTTATGGCGTACCCTCTATCATCAATTACAAACAAGCTGGACAAAAACAACAGCCAATCCGCTCCCAGGGATTATATCTGTAAACACAACTATTAAACAAAATTCCAGTAGCGCTTTACCTATACCTATACCCATATTGCTGGCAAGTTATAATACTGTAGTAAGCAATGCTTTCAGCAGTAACCTGCTCAGCTACAATAGTAGTACCAAACAGGTGAGTGATGTGCCGGGAAGAACACAAAGCCCGTATAACAATAAAACATTGTTTGCTGCGTGCCCCAATAAAGATTTTACTGTAAAAGGCAGCGATAGCTTTATTATAAAATCCAATATGATATGGAATAATACCGGAAAAACAATTAGCCAAATACAAATTGATTTTGCAAACGGGCAGGGATTTCAAACAGTTACAATTGGCACAGCAATCAGCGTTTCTTACGCCGATACAGGTTTTAAAAAATGGACAATAAAAATTACACTAAATGATAACTCCGTATTACAGTGTTATAATGGATACAATGTTTTAAAAACAAGTAACACATCTTCACGGTATCAGGCAGACGAAAGTGAAGTGCCCACTGGTTGGGGAAATATAAATGCAGTTACTGGAGTAAGAACTGCTGCAACCGTATGGGTTAATTATAGTAGCAATAATTTTACCGGCACTTTGCGAAAACCACTTATAGTTGTAGAAGGTTATGATATTAGTTTTATTGCTCCAAGTTTGCAACCAGGTAATTATGACATAAATTATTTTATTAACGTACAACTACCAGAGGCTAACATTCCCGGATGGGATTTCAATGGAAGACTTGACGATATTGCTGGCTACGACTTAGTTTTTGTAGATTTTGCAGATGGTGCTGCTGATATTGTTTTAAACGCCGGTGCCGTACAAGAAGTGATTAATCGTGTAAACGCAAATAAGGTTATTGATAACAGATTTGGCAATATTCGCCAGCAAAACGTAGTAATGGGCCTTAGCATGGGTGGCTTATGTGCAAGATTTGCTTTGGCAAATATGACAAAGAATTTTCCCGGCACACCAACTGAAACACGATTATTGATTACACATGACAGCCCACATAAAGGAGCAAATGTTCCATTAGGGCTTCAATACATGATAAGAATGCTTGGGGGAGTACAGTTATTTGGGTCAAATGTATATTACATTTATCCGGATTATGATGATGCCATCGGGCTGCTAAATGCACCTGCCACTCAACAGTTACTCTTGTACAGGGCTACAACAACAAATACATTTGCCGGCAATACTTTTTTAAATGCTACATATCACCCAATGGTTACTTTCAATGCAAACGACCCGCAACCTACATATCGCTTTATTGCCACAGCAAATGGAAATGAATGTGCCAATCAATTATTTTCACCCGGTAAAACATTCATAAACCTTGGTGCAGGAGTAAGTGCAGGAATCTATGCCCGGTTTTTGTTTTTTAGAGTGCCAATAGTTGATTATAAACTTGCAGTAGCTGTGGAAGCTTACGCATTACCGGCAGCAGGTTCTACAAATAAAATTGCAAAGGTTTATGCTGAAAACAGTTTAAAGCTTTTTGGGTTTATAAATATTTTCAAACAACTGTATAATAACACTGCTTTTGCACCAGGCAATCATTTGGCAATTGATGGCGTGCCTGGTTCCAATTATCCGCTATTGAATGTTGATGCGTTAAACCAATTAACAAATCTTCCAACACTTGCAGCAACACTTTATGTGTCGTTTCCATTAGGGCCGTTCTTAGGAGGTTATTTCGGAGTTTATGCTTACAATGCAGGTGTTTCTTACAACTTTACTTTTGTTTCTACAGCAAGTGCTTTGGATGCATCACCTTACACAACGCCTGTTTTTTCACAGAAGTATGTGAATGGAGCAAATCAAAATTATCCATCAACCAGTGAAACATTTATCGCACAGGAAACGGTGCAAAACAACGCTTCACTCACCAATAATGTGCATATAAGATTTACTGCACGTAATTCACGATGGCTTTTTAACGAAATGGAAAACTTGCCTAACACAGAACATTGCTCAGCAGAATGTTCAAACCCGTTTTTCATTAGAGGGCTTAATGCCATCTGCACTAATAACAGTACCTACATCATACCCGGTTATCCAAGGGGTGGATCTGTAACATGGAGTGTTATTCCGTCGGGCATTGTATCATTAACTCCAAGCGGCAGCAGTGTAATTGTTTCTAAAATCGGTAACGGTACTGTAACGCTTACCGCCGCAATAAATGGTTGTAATCAATCTGGAAACATTACAAAAGTTATTGAAGTAGGTGCACCACCAACACCCAACATTCCTTCAGTTAACTTTGATGCACAATGCGGAACTTTTGGTGAAGCATATGCTTTGAACTCTGGAGTAATTACAGGTCATATCTGGAATTTTAATTATGGTCAAATTATCCAAGACCAGGATGGTTACGGCAGTAATTATTTTTACATCAACCCGCTTGTAACAAGCCCAGCTACCGGACAGACATATTACAACTACCTAAGTGTACAAACAAAAAACAGTTGCGGTGTATCAGACCCAAGCCCCGTGGCACAATTGTTTGTAGGGCCTGTACCTTCTAATTGCAGCGGAGGTGGTGGCCAGCAATTAAGAGTATCGCCTAATCCTACTACAACAAACGCAACTATTGAAACATCCAATAACGCAGAGTTTACACAAATAAAAATTATCAACAGAACAGGAACGGTTGTGAAAACAATTACGGTAGCAAGAACAAACCGTACCACCATTGTTACAAATGATTTACAGCCCGGCTATTACAGAGTACAGGTATTGACTACTAATAACAAATGGATTTCAGCAGGCTTATTGAAACTTTAATATTAAGGGTTTTTTTAAAACAAAAACCCCGCCTCACGGCGGGGTCTCTATATCAAATCGCTCTTTTCTGAATTTACGCACTCACCTTACCCTTCACCTTAGCAATCACTTCTTCAGCAATATTATTTGGTGCAGGTGCATAGTGGCTGAACTCCATGGTTGAAGTTGCACGACCGGATGATAATGAACGCAACTGTGTAACGTAACCAAACATTTCACTCAAAGGCACTTTCGCACGAATTACCTGTGCATTACCTTTTGTATCCATACCTTCCAGCATACCACGGCGGCGGTTCAGGTCACCTGTTACATCACCCATGTATTGATCAGGAGTTACTACTTCTACTTTCATGATTGGTTCGAGCAATGTTGGTTTTGCTTTGCGGCCTGCTTCACGGAAACCACTCTTCGCACACAATTCAAATGACATTGCATCAGAATCCACATCATGGTAGCTACCATCAAATACACGAATCTTCATGTCTACCATTGGATAGTTGGCCAAAACACCATTGGTCATCGCATTTTCAAAGCCTTTGGTAATAGCAGGTACAAATTCCTTAGGAATCGATCCACCAAACAAATCATTTACAAACTGGAATGATTTACCGGGGTTTTCTGTTAACCACTCCTGGTCAGCAGGTCCGATTTCGAATACGATATCCGCAAACTTACCACGACCACCAGACTGCTTCTTCAGCACTTCACGGTGTTCAACAGTTTGTTTAAACGCTTCTTTATATGCCACCATCGGAGCACCCTGGTTTACTTCTACTTTAAACTCACGCTTCATACGATCAACAATGATCTCAAGGTGAAGTTCACCCATTCCGCTCAATACTGTTTGTCCTGTTTCTTCGTCTGTACGCACACGTAATGTAGGATCTTCTTCTACCAGCTTGGCAATAGCCATACCCATTTTATCTACGTCAGCCTGTGCTTTTGGCTCAACAGCTAAAGAGATCACCGGCTCAGGAATAAACATGTTCTCCAATGTGATCGGATGATTCTCATCGCACAAAGTATCACCTGTTTTAATTTCCTTGAAACCTACTGCTGCACCAATATCACCTGCTTCAATAAAATCAATCGGGTTTTGCTTATTGGCAAACATCTTCATGATACGGCTGATACGCTCTTTCTTACCACTTCTTACATTCAATACATAAGAACCGGCATCCAGATGACCACTGTAACAACGGAAGAACGCCAAACGACCCACGAAAGGATCCGTCATGATCTTAAAGGCCAACGCAGCAAATGGTTCTTTTGCATCAGGCTTACGGGTCATTTCAGCACCGGTATCAGGATCAGTTCCTTTAATCGCTTCAATATCTACAGGAGAAGGCAGGTAACGACAAACAGCATCCAATGCAGTTTGCACACCTTTATTCTTAAAGGATGAACCGCACATCATAGGCACAATTGATAAATCAATAGTAGCCTTGCGTACTGCTTCATGAATTTCATCTTCAGTAATGCTGTCAGGATTATCAAAGAATTTTTCCATCAAGTTATCATCATATTCAGCAACTGCTTCTACCAGCTGTGCTCTCCATTCTTTTGCTTCTTCAAGCATATCAGCAGGAATATCAATTTCATCAAATGTCATTCCTTCTGTTTCCATATGCCAGATGATACCCTTCATCTTAATCAAATCCACCACACCTTTAAAATCATCTTCAGCACCGATAGGTAATTGAAGAGGAACGGCTTTAGAACCCAGCATTTCACGCACCTGCTTTACTACGTTTAAGAAGTCGGCACCGCTGCGGTCCATTTTATTTACGAAACCGATACGTGGTACATTGTAACGGTTGGCCTGGCGCCATACAGTTTCAGATTGTGGCTCCACACCATCTACTGCACTGAACAATGCAATCAAACCATCCAGTACACGCATACTACGCTCTACTTCTACAGTAAAGTCCACGTGACCGGGCGTATCAATAATGTTGAAGTTGTACTTCTTTGTTTCAGGAGTTGCCTTACCTAATACAGTAGGGAAATTCCATTGACAGCTCACTGCTGCAGAAGTAATAGTAATACCTCTTTCTTTTTCCTGCTCCATCCAGTCGGTGGTAGCAGCACCATCGTGCACCTCACCAATACGGTGAATCATACCGGTGTAGCGAAGGATACGCTCTGTAGTGGTAGTTTTACCGGCATCAATGTGAGCCGCAATACCAAAGTTTCTCTGAAATTTTAAGTCTGCCATGATTATTTGATTTGAATGTTTATCGGTTTAAAAATTTGAATTTATATTGTGTTACCAGCTTTTGGATTTCTGTGCATCTGCTGTTGCGTCGCACTCTTATACTGCCTTAACTCTATTGAACTCTTGTCTCCGATTTGGAGCACTTGCGACTTGTATTTCCCCTCTTTAGGTGATGGGGGCGTCGCTTTGATATGTGAAGATTTAGACTCTCATATACGCCACTTGAAGAAAAACCCTGAACCTCATTGAAACTCTTACCTCCTTAGCTTTTCTTAATGGCGGCGCAAAGGTAGGGATTTAAGGCAGAACAAAACCAATATTTTTCCAGCTTTTAGCTGAGGTTTTTTGCACATAAACGGCCTGAAAATGTCCATTTTTTACCACTAACCCACCCCTTCTCCGTTGCAATTTTACTTCATAAAATAAATCATCATGCAACGAAAAGACTTCTTAACCAAAACCCTGCTGGCGGTACCGGCTATAGCTTTGGCAGGAACCACCAAGGCAGCAACCACTTCTACCAAAGAACCCTTTATTGTGGATGCCGGCAAATCCCGTTTTGGAGAGGATAATAAGTTTATGGGTGTACACCCCAACGATTTAAAAATCTCCGGCAAAGACACAGATGGTCAACTTTCTGTATTTGACTATACGGGCTATGCCAAAGTGGGACCTGCCCTGCACATCCACTTCCACCAGGATGAAATCTTTACCGTAATAGAAGGTGAATACCGCTTTGTAGTGGGCAAAGAAACACATGTACTCAAAACGGGGCAAACCATCTTTTTGCCAAGAGGTATTCCGCACACATGGATTCAATTAACAGATAAGGGCCGGCTCATTTATTTTTTACAACCTGCAGGCAAAATGGAAGAATTCTTTTCCTACATGGGCACGGTAAAACAACGGTTGAGCGATGAAGAAATGGCCCGCATTCATGAAGCACATGGCATGAAAGTGGTAGGTCCGCCGCTTACGCTTTAAGAAACATTGTATCTTACTCATTCATTACTGCTTTGCTTTTAAAAGATTTCATACCGGCACCGGAGGTTCAGGATGTTGTACAGTTATACCGCATCGTACACCTGCAATTTCCCAAGGGACAAACTGCTCCTGCCAAGGCTTATCCGCCAAGACCGGAGCAATGTCTTGCTTTTTACCCTTATGATACAGAAACGGTGGTGTATCAGAACAGTGGTAAAAAAGTAGAGCACTTACCTGTGGTTTTGTACGGACAGTTTACGGAGGTAACTAACCGCATCATCGGCAATAATTTTTTAGTGTTTCAAATCATCTTTCATCCCGGTGCGTTATATCGGTTAACAGGTATTCCTTCAACAGAACTCACCAATCAATACATGGATGCCGGTTTGATATTCTCATCACAATTAAAACTAGTGAATGAGCAATTAGCTGCTGCAAACGATTATAAAGAAATGGTGCAGGTAGCTGATGTGTTTGTACAACAGCTCATCAAACAACAACGTAAACAACGCATGCACATTGATGATGCCTGTTTATTGTTGCTCAACAGCGAAGGCAAGTTCAGCTTAGATAAATTATCAAAAACAGCCTTCTTAAGCAGCAAACAACTGGAACGTAAGTTTAAGGAACGCACTGGTGTAAATCCCAAGTTGTTTGAACGCATCATCCGGTTTGATAAAGTGTTTCGTTATAAAAATTCCAATCCGCAATTTGATTGGCTGCGTATAGCAGTTGCCTGTGATTATCACGACTATCAGCATCTGGCAAAAGAGTATAAAGATTTTACAGGCTTTACACCCGTGGCTTTTCATGAAATAGAAAATAAAGCACCGGAGCGTGCTTTTGGTTTGGCGGAAGGTTATTATAAATAAAAAGAGTTGCTTAGACAGCAACTCTTTTTATAAAGACTTATTTCATTCTTATTAATTCTCCCGCTCAATTTCCCGGTTCATCTCCTCAATATCTACCGGCTGCGAATCATCGCCCAGCAAATACCTGCAGAAATAATCGGCCATTTTCCAGAAGAAATATTCCGTCATATTTCCAAAGCCGTGACGCTGGCCGGGCAGTACCACCAGCTCAAACCGCTTATTGGCTTTTATCAATGCATTAGCCATGCGTAAGGTATTGGCAGGATGCACATTGTTATCAATATCACCATGACTTAACATCAAACGACCTTTGAGATTTTTTGCCAGCTCGGAATTCTTTTCAATGGCATAAATAAAACTGGTATCGCCTTTATCACTCACCTGTTCTTTTACACCATGATGTTTTTCACTCCACCACCTGTTGTAAATATTATTTTCATGATTACCCGCACTGCTCACTGCTACTTTAAAGAAATCAGGATATACAAGCAAAGCAGCAGTACTCATAAAACCACCGCCGCTATGACCATGAATACCCACTTTGTTTACATCAATAAATGAATAACGGTAACTTAATTGCTCAACGGCAGCTTTTTTATCAGACAATCCATAATCACGTAAATTACCATAGCCATAATTGTGATACCACTTACTGCGTGATGGGTGCCCCCCTCTGTTACCTACTGTAATCACTACAAATCCCAATTGTGCCAAACGATCTATCCTATCCATACCTCTTCCAAAAGCCTTGTTTACCGCTTCTGTTTGCGGACCGGGATATACATATGTGATAATGGGATACTTTTTTGTACTGTCAAAATTGAAAGGCTTGTACATCACTCCATATAAATCAGTGATGCCATCAGCAGCTTTTACTTTAAACGGTTCTGGAAATTTGTAACCTGCTTCCATCAATCCACTCATATCTGTTTTTTCCAGTTCCATGATTACCTTACCGGTATTATCCTGCAATACAGATACAGGCGCTGTGTTCACTCTTGAATAAGTGTTTACAAAAAAGCGGCTGTTATCATCCATGCTGGCAGCGTTTTCATACTCAGCAAGGGTTAATAATTTTAAACCGCTGCCATCAAAATTTACACGATACAGATTTAAGTAATAAGGATCCAGATTGGGTTCCCTACCATTGGCAGTAAAATACAATACTCTGTTTTTTGCATCAATGCTTTCAATATCCTCACAATGAAATGCACCGCTCGTAATTTGATTTTTCAAATTTCCTTTTTCATCATACAGATAAAAATGCGCCCATCCATCACGCTCACTCCAATGAATCAATTCTTTTCCACCATTGATGACACCAAGCCGTCTTGTTTCAATATAAGTATTCATGCGCTCTTCAATTACATTCACCGCAGTATCACCTGCTGCATTTACTTCACAAATGTCAATACGCTTTAAATCACGACTGGTGATGTTGAGATAAAATTTATCATTGGTACCCAGCCAGATGGAAGCACGGTTTTCATCATCTCTGTTTTTTTGCAATGGCGGCGCCGGCCACAATCCTATTTCCTGATCTTTAAATCTGGAGAGTCGAATTTTTTTATTTGTTTTTGATTCAAAATTGAATACATACAACTCCCGCACAGGCGCTTCTTTTTCACCGGGCATTTGATATTTATATGTTTCTAAAGTGGGGCGTGGATCAGCAATGTTATTGATCACCCAGAGATCTTTTACTTTTCTGTTGTCTGAACGTAGAATGCTGAAATACTTACCATCAGGCGACCAGAGAATAAACGCCGGCTTACGTTTGTCTTTATTTTTTTCTTTATCTACATTGGTTTCATTACCTCCACCTCCGTAACTGTAATTTTCTACTCCATCCATTGTAAGTTGATGTTCTACAATCGTACTGTCTTCTTCCTTTATTTGTGCTTTGCGATAGTTGGCACTGTCCATCCAGTACAGATTATGCTTTTTGGAAAAGATTACAAACCGTTGGTCAGGAGAAAAAGAAGCCCAGCTCATTCTGTCTTTAGGCTTTTGAAAATCTTTGAGCTCGGTTAATACACCGCTGATAAGATTGTATTCAAAATAAAATACTTTTTTCTCCGGCTTTGCAGCAGGTGCGGCTGTTCCCTTCTTTGCTGTATCCTTTTTTATTTCATCAAGAGTACTCTTCACTTCAAACTGAATGCTGTTTTCATCTTTAATAAACTTAAGCCTTTCAATGGGCAAATGCTGGGCATCAAAAGGATCTTTTACAATCTTTGTAATCTCAGCAGCAAGTTTTGCATTGTCAAACAGTTTTTGCTTGGTGCCTTTAGCCGCATCTACAATGTACCAAAACTTACCTTCACGGGTTTCGTACACATACCAAAACCGATCACTCAATTTTAACCAATGTGGATCTACATTGGTGCTGAACAACATTTTATTGATTTTCTCCGGCGAAAAACGACCGGCTAAGGCATAGTTACCTTTTTGCTGTGCAGTAACAACAAGTGAAAAAAGCACAAACAGTGCTGAAAGAAATTTTCTCATACTTCAATTTTTTATACAATCTGGTTAAGGAGATTTATCCTGTGGCTTAAAGATAAGCAGCATTGTATAACACTAAAAAAATTGCAGAGGATTTACAGGAGTGGTATACAAACAAAAATCCCCCTGTTTGTACAGAGGGACTGTTATATTGCAAGAATCTGTTTCTTATCTGAAATGAGCAAATGCTTTGTTTGCTTCAGCCATACGGTGTGTATCTTCTTTCTTTTTGAAAGCACCACCTTCACCTTTACTTGCTGCTACAATTTCATTGGCCAATTTATCCGCCATGCTTCTTCCGTTGCGCTCACGGCTGTAACGAATCAACCACTTCATGCTGAGTGAAAGTTTACGCTCCGTACGAACCTCAGTAGGAATCTGGAATGTTGCACCACCAATACGACGGCTGCGTACTTCTACTGCAGGCGTAACATTAACGATCGCTTTTTTCCAAACTTCATAACCGTTTTCACCTGTTTGCTTTGCAACCTTTTCCACAGCATCATAAAAGATGGTAAATGCAGTACTCTTTTTACCCTGCCACATCAGGTTGTTTACAAAGCGGCTTACCATCACATCGTTAAACTTTGGATCCGGAGCCAGGGCAATCTTTTTAGGTTTCGTCTTCCTCATTTATTTATTTTTTATAATCCCTAATGCAGGGCTTTAAGATTATTTTTTAGCTTTTTCTTTCTTGGTTCCGTATTTAGAACGGCTCTTCTTACGATCTTTTACACCGGCAGTGTCCAATGAACCACGAACGATGTGGTAACGTACACCCGGAAGATCTTTTACACGACCGCCACGTACCAGTACAATAGAGTGCTCCTGTAAGTTGTGACCTTCACCCGGAATGTAGGCAATAACCTCCACCTTGTTCGTTAAACGAACCTTCGCTACTTTACGAAGCGCCGAGTTTGGTTTTTTTGGCGTAGTTGTGTAAACACGTGTACACACCCCACGACGGAAAGGGCAGCTATCCAACGCACGGGATTTACTCTTAGCCCTGATAATTTCTCTTCCTTTTCTTACTAATTGCTGTATTGTAGGCATTCGTGACCTTTTAAATTTTGGACGGCAAAGGTAGGAGCTTACCTTTTAATAACAAAAACTTTGAGGAATTTTCTCTCCTATTTTTATGACGGGCAGCGAAAATAGGTGTAAATAATCTTAAGAACGGTACAATTTTTTCTGTAAACCTATAGTTTTACAGAAATATCTGAGAAACCAAAGTGTAACTATGAAGCATTCAAACTGCTGGTCATTTATTGTTCGCTGTTTTTATTGGAAATGCTTCATTTTCATCAGCCTTATGTGCTTTAGCACCAAAGTACTGGCACAATTACCAATTCCGGCTTTTACCGCAAATCCGCTTAGCGGGTGCGCCCCTGTTCAGGTAAATTTTACAGACCAGTCCTCAGGCGCCACATCATGGTCATGGGATTTGGGAAATGGGGTTACCTCAGCCCAGCAAAACCCTTCAACAATTTACAGCCTGCCCGGTGTATACACAATAAGACTTACTGTTACGAATGCAAGCGGTTCACAAACTCTTACAAAAACAGACTATATAATAATTAATGAACCACCCGTTGTTGATTTTACCAGCAACAATACAAGCGGGTGCTTTCCGCTAAGGTCACAATTCACTGATCTGAGTTCACCGGCATCCGGTTCCATTGTGAGTTGGAACTGGTCTTTTGGAAATGGTGCCACCTCTACCTTTCAAAATCCATCATATGTTTATACCCAAAGCGGCACGTACTTTGTCAGCCTCACAGTAACCAATTCTGCCGGTTGCTCCAAAACAACTGTTAAGCCTGCCTATATTACTGTGAGTAACGGGGTGAGAGCGGATTTTAATATATCAGCACCGGTGAATTGCAGACCTCCCGAAGTTATCAGTTTCCAAAATTTATCTACCGGACCCGGAACCTTAAGTTATCAATGGAGTTTTGGTGACGGAGGTACTTCAACTACCTCTAACCCTTCTAATAATTATACCACTGCCGGACCATTTAACGTACAACTGATTACTACCAGCTCGGCAGGATGTATTGATACAATTATTAAGACCAATGCTATACAGCTTAATAATGTTCAAACTCAAATAAACGCACCTGCAATTGCATGTGTAAATACAAATATTAATTTCAATAATCAATCTGTTCCTGCACCTGTAAGTGCTGTGTGGACATTTGGTGATGCTACATCTTCCACGCAAATTAGTACAGTTAAGATGTATACGTCAAGCGGCAATTTTACAGTAAAAGTGATTAATCAGTATGCTACTTGTGTTGACAGCGCTACACATAACATAACAATTAATCCAAAACCAACAGCAGCATTTACGAGTACAGATTCCATTTCCTGCAGAGCACCCCACACGGTAAATTTTCAAAATCAATCAGTAAATGCCGTGAGCTGGGCATGGGATTTTGGTGATGGAGGAACCTCAACTGCTCAAAATCCATCACATACCTATACAACGCTTGGAAGTTATACTGTAAGACTTGTTGTAACCGGCAGCAATGGTTGTACTGATACAATAACAAAAACAAATTTCGTTCGTCTTGAATTACCGATTTTCAATCCGATTATTTCACCATTTGAAGGTTGCAGAATGCTGAATGTAAATTTCACAGCCAATACCACTTCAGTGGATTCTATAGCCACATGGTTCTGGGATTTCGGCAACGGCACATCAAACCTTAGAAACCCTTCTAATGTGTTTGATTCCGGTTCTTATAACATTAAGTTGAGAATTGTAACAATTCTGGGATGTATTGATTCTGTTGTTATTAATAATGGTGTAAGGGTGGGAACAAGGCCCACAGCAAATTTTTCAGCAGCGCCAGTGAATGTGTGTGCTTTTGCCAACACAACATTCACCGATCTTTCCACCGGCAACCCTGACCAATGGTTATGGAGTTTTGGCGATGGTAATATATCCACACAACAAAACCCAACACATGCTTACACTGATACAGGAACTTTTTCCATTCAATTAATCGTTTACAATAACAGATGTGCTGATTCAACTACCCTTACGTCCTATATAAGAACATTACCATCAGTTGCAAGATTTAATTATGCAGTAAACTGTACCGTTAATAAACGCCAGGTTCAATTTACGGATCAGTCCATACAACCAACTTCATGGTTATGGAATTTTGGCGATGGCAACACATCAACAGCACAGAGCCCTGTTCATACGTATGCAAGCTTAGGCACATATACCGTTACGCTTACATCTACAAACGGTTCCTGTTCACACAGCATTTCACAAACAATAACTTTAGTGGATCCGCTTCCTGACTTTACAGCAAGCGCTACCACTGTTTGCCGCAGAAACGAAACTATTCAATTTAACAGTACCTCTACCAATGCGGGCAGCATTACGGCTTATAACTGGAACTTTGGTGATGGTACTACTTCTTCTCTTCAAAACCCTGTTCACATCTATCAAAACTCAGGTAATTATTCTGTCTCGCTTTCTACAACTGACATCAATGGATGTGTAAACGTAGCTGCTAAACCGAATTTTATTCGTGTAAACGGTCCAGTGGCAGGCTATACCATTCCTGATTTACAAAACTGCATCAACGCTCCTATCAACTTCAACAGCACTGCTGCCGGCGACGGAATCAATCCAATTACAAATGTAGTTTGGGATTTAGGCAATGGTGACGTTATTTCATCAACCACTAATCCATTCTTATACAGCTATACGGCACCCGGCACATTTTCGGTTACGCAATCCGTGAGAGACGCTTCGGGCTGCAGTGATGTATTTACATTAACCAACATTTCCATTCTTCAACCCTTAGCTTCATTTACAGTAGATACACCTTCATGCCCCGGTGCAATTCTAAACTTTATCAACCAATCAACAGGCGGCAGCGGTGCACAAACCTATCAATGGATCTTAAGTGATGGTTTCAATTCCACGTTAACCAATATTACCCATTCGTTTGCTGCCTCAGGAAACTACACAGCCAAACTGATTATGCGTGAACCAATAGGTTGCCGTGATTCCATTACTCAAACCATTCGTATAGCAACACCTGTTGCGTCGTTTACCGTTAACGACAGCTTGAGTATTTGCCAGCCTTTTGAAGCCAGGTTTACAAATACAAGTTCCTTTGCAAACAGTGTTACTTGGAATTTTGGAGACGGTAATAACTCAACAAATTATAATCCTGTAAATTTTTATACAACAGCAGGACAATACAGGGTAAAGCTCATTGTAACTTCTCCGGGAGGCTGTACAGATAGCACCTTTATAACAATGCGTCAGGGCAGCGATACCGGTACACTTAACTACAACCCGTTAATTGCCTGTGCCCCTTTAACAGCCACATTGCAAACAAGAACAGATATTCCATTGAGCTACACCTGGGATTTTGGTGATGGAAACTTAATTACAACGAATGACTCAAACAGAACACATACCTACCAGGCAGGATTTTTTGTTCCTAAAGTAATTATTCGTGACAGACTGGGATGTTTTGGAATTATAAAAGGTATTGATACCATTAAAGCTTTTGGTTCCAATCCTGAGTTTGGCATTGATAAATTTTTGTTTTGCGACAGTGGTACTGTTCAATTTTCTGATTCTACCACAACACCCGATGTTATTACAGGTTACTTATGGAATTTTGGAGATGGAAACAGTTCCACTTTGGTTAATCCATCGCATACTTATACCACGCCGGGTTTATACAGTGTAACGCTTACTATTAATACACAAACAGGTTGTACGAACAGCATTACCAAAACTGCATTGGTAAAAGTAGTACCTACACCGCAGGCTGCCATCATTGGCGCTACCAGTTCCTGTGTGCCCGCTACATTTAATATCAGAGGCAATTGGTTAAATCCGGATACATCAGCAGTAACATGGCAATGGAATATTGACGGGCAGTTATTTAATGTGCAAAACCCACCTGCCATCATCAGACCAACAGCTGATACAGTGTTTGCTCAACTCATACTTACCAACAGCAGTGGCTGTAAAGACACTGTTACGGATGTTGCTATTGCCCGGCCACTGCCCTTTGTAACAGCAGGTAATGATACCACTATCTGTTTGGGTACATTTGCATCACTCAATCCCAATGGTGCTGCCAGCTATACCTGGTCGCCTGCAACTTATTTGAGTTGTACCAATTGCCCCAATCCACAGTCAACAGCTGCTGATTCCATTCAATATATAGTTACGGGCACTTCTGCTTTTGGTTGTACAGGTAGAGATAGTGTGATTGTAAAAGTGAAAAAGCCGTTTCGTATTACGGCATCACCGGGTGATACACTTTGCATAGGCGACAGATACAATATGTTTGCTTCCGGTGCTGAAAATTATATTTGGTCGCCGCCCAATGGATTGAGCAGTATGACTACTGCAGTAACGGTAGCATCGCCCACTATAACTACTGTTTATCAAGTAATAGGTTATGATGATTTAAATTGTTTCAGAGATACATTAGAAGTACCTGTAGTAGTTTATAATTATCCCACCATAGGTTTACGGGATACGTCTATACGGAGTGGCGATACTATTCGTTTGGATCCACGCTTATCCAATGATGTAACCAATGTACGCTGGCTCAATAATTATAATTTATCCTGCACCAATTGTTTTGCACCTTTTGCATGGCCGTTAAAAACTACAAGCTACAGAGTGCGTGTATCAAATCAGGGTGGTTGCGAAACCAGCAGAACCATTCAGGTGAATGTAACCTGCGGAAAAGAAAATGTTTTTGTGCCCAATGCGTTTACACCGGATGGTGATAATCTGAATGATCGGTTTACCTTTTTGGGCAGAGGATTACAAAAAGTACTTTATCTGCGTATATACAACCGCTGGGGCAATCTGGTGTTTATCAAAACAGACTTCGATGCAAACAATCCATCACTGGGCTGGGATGGAAAAATCAACGGGCAACCGGCACCTCCCGGCTTGTATTCCTATGCCGCAGAAGTAATATGTGGTGATGGAGGCGTCATTCCGGTGAATGGAAGTGTGTATGTGATACGATAAGCAGAAAGCAGGAGCAGGAAAAACTTCACTGAACATGTTTGCCCTTAAAAAAAAGCGGCTCCTCATTGAACCGCTTTTCTATCTTTCATTTCATTATTTAAATCTTATACAACCATTCAAACACATCTGCTTCTTTGCCTTCACGTATGGCCGTGAGCCTGCGTTTCACTTCAGTAGATACGGCAAAGTTTTCTGTATCAAAAAACATTTGATAATCCTTATAACGCAATTCTTTAATAACAGAAATAGTAGCTGCTGTACCTGTACCAAATACTTCTTTCAACGTTCCTGCTTTGTAGGCATCTATCACCTCAACAATGCTGATGGGGCGCTCCTCCACCGTTAATCCCATATCACGCAGCAACTGCATCACACTGTCTCTGGTGACACCTGCAAGGATGGTTCCTTCTTTTAAATCAGGCGTAATGGCTGTATTTCCAATAATCACAAATCCGTTCATCACACCAAACTCCTGAAGGTATTTATGTTCGTATGCATCGGTCCACAATACCTGATCGTACCCTTTCTTTTTTGCCTCAGCCGTAGCCATCATAGCACCGGCATAGTTGCCCGCCGCTTTCGCATAACCCACACCGCCGGGCACTGCACGCACATAATGCTCTTCCACATAGATCTTCATCGGTGCTGTATAATAGGGTCCTGTAGGACTGAGGATAATCATGAATTTATAATTCTCACTCGGCCGCACGCCTATCACTTCATCTGTAGCAATCATAAACGGGCGTATGTACAATGAATGATCTTTACGCTGCGGAATCCAGCTCTTATCCATCTCAATCAACTTGCGCATGCCTTCCATAAAAATATACTCGGGTACATGCGGCATTTGCATACGCTCTGCAGAGATATTAAACCGCTTGAAATTATCATATGGGCGAAAAATAAAGGCCTCACCGTTCTCGTGTTTAAAGGCCTTGATGCCTTCAAAAATAGCCTGACCATAATGCCATGCAGCATTGGACGGAGATACCAACAGGGGCTGATAGGGCTTTATTTCCACATTTTTCCACTCCCCATTTTCATAATCTGCTTCCAGCATGTGATCTGTAAAATATTTTCCAAAGGGTATATTTTCAAGATTAAGGTCGTTTAAGCGGCTGGTTTCTGCTCTCGTTATGGTTATCTCGCCTGTAGTCATCATACTTCGTTATTTTTGGCAAAGAAACGAAAATACTACCAACTGTTAGACTACTAATTTCAGCCGTTCATGGATTTAAATCAGCTTCACTTTTCACCCCAGCAGTTATCTGACTTGTATGAGCAGCATATTACGCTGGCGGATGGTGTGCAACAGCCGGTTGTAAAAGAAGCTGTACCGCTGTCTGCTGCAGCGGCACAGCCAACCATTGCTTACAAAGGCAAAAACAAAAAGGGCGTACTCTGGATTGTACATGAGCCAGCACAGGCTTATTTAACCGATGAGGATTTTGAATTCCTTTCGCAAATTATTGCTGCATGCAAAATGAATATGGAGGATGTGGCATTGATCAACACGGCCCCCGCTCACCTCATGGTTGATGCCATTACCTCGCAGTTAAATGCAGGTCTTGTACTTTGCTGCGGTGTGCCAAGTACATTGCTTCCCTTTAACATGACGGAGTACATTTTATACCCGCATCAAAAAAGAAATTACTTTGTGTGCGATAGTCTGGGCGATATGCGGAGCGATAAGGTAAAGAAATCAAAACTGTGGCTGGCGTTAAAAGAACATTTAGCAATTTGATTATGCATCAACTCATTTTTGCTACTGCCAATCAACATAAAGCGAAAGAAATACAGGCTGCTTTACCCCAAGGTTTTGAAGTAGTTACCATGAAAGAAGCGGGTATAGATCAGGATATACCCGAACCTTTTTTTACACTGGAAGAAAATTCGGCCACCAAAGCACAAACCATTTACTTACTTACAGGACAGGATTGTTTTGGAGAAGATACAGGTCTTGAAGTGGAAGCATTAAACGGTGCGCCCGGTGTACACAGTGCACGCTATGCAGGCGAGCCCCGCAGTGATAAACGTAATATTCAAAAACTGGTTCAGGAGCTGAAAGGGCAAGCAAACCGTAACGCTCAGTTCAGAACAGTAATGACGCTTATGCTGGATGGAAAGCAATACCAGTTTGAAGGTAGCTGCAAAGGCACTATTATTGATACCCCAAGAGGCAGTGAAGGTTTTGGTTACGACCCGGTGTTTATTCCTGAAGGCAGTACCCATACCTTTGCCGAAATGGGTTTGGATAACAAAAATCAGTTCAGTCACCGTAAAAAGGCCCTGATGAAGATGATTGAATTTTTAAAAACCGCTATAACCGAACAAAATTAATATGCTGAGCAACCAATCATTTGAAGACAGCGACTTGATCAACGGATGCCTGGAAGGTGACCGCCGCTCTCAAAAACTTTTGTATGATAAATTCTCGGCAAAAATGTATGCCGTGTGTTTACGCTACATGGGCAATGCGGATGATGCACAGGATATACTGCAGGATGGATTTATTAAAGTCTTCAAAAATTTAGACAAGTTCAGGGGTGAAGGAAGCTTCGAAGGATGGATACGACGCATTATGGCCAATACCGCTATTGAGCAACTGCGCCGCAAAAAAATCAACTTCACCACATCCGATAAAGAAGAACTGCTGGAATACAAAGCTCCCGGCGCTGTTGACAATTTGAGTGAAAAGGATCTGCTGAAAATTGTAAGCGAACTTGCACCCGGTTACAGAACAGTGTTTAATATGTATGTAGTAGATGGTTTTGGACATAAAGAAATTGGTGAAATCATGGGTATTAGTGAAGGCACCAGCAAATCACAACTGGCAAGAGCAAGAATGATTTTACAGGAAAAAGTGAAGGGATTGAAGTAAGGTGGCAGGTTTAAGGCAAAAAGTATAAAGACAACATACGTATAAAAAGGGTATCCAGATTGAACCAACCGGCAACAAATTAAAATGACGGATCAGCAACTACAAGAACAATTACTTACTACAGCAGTAGCACCCCCATCAGCGGTGTGGGAAAAGCTGTATGCTGTATTGGAAGAAGATGCAGCTGACACATCATTGCAAACAGTATTGCTACATACACAAGCAGCAGCACCTGCACACAGCTGGGAATTAATTGAAGCGGAATTGGAACAATCAGCCAACGATCAAATACTCGTTGATAAACTAAATACAAACAGCCTCACTCCTCCTCCATTTGTTTGGGAAAAAATTGAGAACAGATTAAATGAAGAAGCAGATGAAAAGTTTGCTGCTGCGTTGCATAACACATCTGTTGAAGCACCTGCCGCTGCATGGACTGCTATAGAAGCTCAGTTGCAGCAACCTGCAAAAGTGATTCCTTTGTACAAAAGATTAGCACCGGTAGTACGATTAGCTGCTGCTGCAGTTGTTGTGGCAGCTATTGCCTGGGGAGTTTATCAACTATTCAATCAACAGGCAAATGAACCCATTGCTGCAACGGTAAATCCTCAACTAAAACAACCTTCAACCGCACCACAAACAACCAATGATACAGGTACACAACAAGCCATTATACCAAATTCAGAAAAAGAACCCACTGCACCACTTATTGCATCATTGGATAAACCTGTTCGCTTTAGAAAAGGAGCAGTGGTTGAAATGATGGGGCATGAAAAACCGGCAACAATACAAACCTCTGATTTTTCTGAAACCAATTATTTACTGGTGCTGGATGATAATGGCGATTTAATTCGTGTATCCAAAAAACTGAGTACTATGGATTGTGTAAAAAGCAGCATCACTCCTGTTGATGCCGTTACTGCATTGCAGGTAAAAGATTGTGAAGACAAAATAAAACGTCTGCAGGAACGTATGGCTACTTCTCTGCTGGGTACTGTACTTGACCCGGGAACAATCACTACTGCTGATAAATAAATTACAGATTGTATTTTGCACTTAAATTTTAAGCATGAGCCGCATTAAACTGCAAATGCCGGAAGCATTTTCATTTATTACACAAATCCCGGTAAGAATATCAGATATCAATTATGGTAATCATGTAGGCAATGATGCGGTACTTTCATTAATTCATGAAGCAAGAGTACAATACCTGGCACATTATGGTTTTAGTGAACTGCAATGCGCTGGTGTGGGTTTAATCATGAGTGATGCAGGTATTGAGTTTAAGAAAGAAATTTTTTATGGCGATGTCATCAAAGCAAGTGTTACTGCTGTCAACTTTACTTCCATTGGTTTTGATTTGTATTATAAACTGGAAACAAATGGCAAAGCAGCAGTATTAGCCAAAACCGGAATGATTTGCTATGACTATGATAAGAAAAAGATAGCATCAGTTCCGGAGGTAGTGAAAGAAAAATTAACGGCTATATCTAACTGAATTCATTTCACATTTATTCTTCGAAAACAAACCCCTCGATCTTGGGTGAATGTTCAATCATTGCTGCAACAATGGGAGGTGGTATGGTGAGTTTTCGTTTCATTAAATCCATCCACGCAAGATCAGCATGAAGTACAGCGGCAACTGTACCATCAGTTTTTAACACTTCATGCACCACACTGAAACGGCTTCCGTCTTTCCTTGCTTTAGTGAGTTGAAAATTTACAGATACAACTTCACCAGCTACCAACTCCCGTCGAAACGAACATTCTTCTCGAAACAAAATGGGACCGAATAATTCTTTTTTAAACAATTCCGGTGTAATGCCGTTTTCATACAGGAAACTCATTCGGCAATGTGCACCCAGTTCATAATATTTGGAATGCATCACGTGCATATTGGCATCTACATCGCTCCAGCGAAGTTCAAAGGTTTTTGAGTAAGTTTTCATTAAGTGAAATTATGAAGAAAATAAAAGCATACAGTGTTTATGGAATACACAGAGGAATACTGTTTATTTTCAAAACCTGTTTTCCATAAAATAAAAAAGGCCGGTTTTTAAACCAGCCTTTTATTAAATTATGTTACAACTACCGACCAAATACTATTGACCATCGGCTTATTTTCTTTTGTACAGCAAATTATAATACTCTGCTGCCATCCTGTTACTGTCAAACTGGAAACGCACATCACGCATACCATTCTGTGTTATCTGGCGCCATACACTATAGTTATCATAGTACAGCGGGAGAATTTGTTTTTCCAGTACTTCATACACCTGCTCTAAATCGTATTGATCCTGCTCGGTTACATGCACACTTGTATAATCAATTGGCGGAACAATAAAGCTGTTGTTTCCATGATTGGCAAATTCACAAATCCATCCATCAAACGTACTGAAGTTCACCGCACCATTCATAGCTGCAGTCATACCACTGGTGCCGCTGGCTTCACGGGGCACACGTGGATTGTTGAGCCATGCATCTGCCGCTTGTTTTAAGCGTTTGCTCAATGCCAGTTCATAACCTGTACATACGGCCATATTTTTATACCGCTTACTGATATGTACCAGATTATTAAACTCACTGATGGCAGGATAGTCAAGCGGGTAAGGCTTACCGGCCCAAATAACCTGTACCGGATATTTTTTATTATTCATCAATGCATCAAAACGCTCTACATCTCTTGTTAATAAATCGGCACGTTTGTAACCTGCAAAACGACGGGCCCATACAATGGTGAATACATTGGGGTCAAACAGTTTGCCGGTTTGATCAGCCACTATATCCATTGCACGCTTCTTTAAATATTTTTTACGATCATCAAAACGTTCGTCATTATTTTCATCCATTGCATAGTACAACTGCTTATCTGCCCAATAACGCCAGTTTTGAGCATTGGTTATACTTATAATTGGTGCAATACCTTCATAATGACCCCACATTTTACGGCTTACTTCGCCATGCAATGCACTTACTCCATTGGAGATGCGGCATAAACGTAATGCTGCCAGTGAATGATTAAACTGATCATCTGTTATACCGGTAATCTTTCTTACTTCATCCAAAGGCACACCGCAGAAATAACTCATTTTTTCGCAGAGATAAATATCATGCTTTTCATTACCTGCTTCTTCGGGTGTGTGTGTGGTAAACACTACATGCTTTTTCACTTCATCCACACTACCCCATTTTTTGTAGAGATAAAATGCTGCAGAAATAGCATGTGCTTCATTAAAATGATAGACATCGGGTTTGAAACCAAGTTCATCAATCAACCTGGCACCGCCCACACCCAGCAAAATAAACTGTGCTACCTTGGTAGCTACATTGGCATCATACAAACGGTGGCTGATGGTTTGAGATACATAATCATTTTCCGGTACATCTGTGCTCAGCAAAAACATAGGTGCTGATTTAAACGTTTCCGGATTTAAATACCACGCTTTTACCCAAACCGGATGGTCATGTATATTAATCTGAAATTTTATACCTGTATCTTCCAGAAAATTGTAGATTTTTTCATTCCACTGTACTTGCAGGGTTTGATCCTGATTACGTGCCTGATCATAATAGCCATACTTCCATAAAATACCAATGCCAATTAAATTCTGTTTGAGTTCATATGCACTGCGCATGTGCGAACCTGCCAAAAATCCTAAACCACCACTGTAAATTTTCAAGGGTTGATGTACGGCAAACTCCATGGAGAAATAAGCTGCCTTTTTTGAAAAGTTACTATCTACTGTAAAAGGCACTTTAAAATTTGTAAACGACATAATCGAGTTAGTTTTCGCTAAAAAGTGTCGCAATATAGAGTTAAAATGTTAAACAAAAATCTTTTGTAGAGCATGGTTTTACACAGCTATTTCTCGGGAACGATTGCAGTAGCTTCTATTTCTACTAACATCTGTTGGTTAATGAGGCCCTTTACTTCAATCATTGCAGAAGCGGGCTTAATGTTTTGAAATACTTCTCCATGAGCTTTGCCCACTTCTTCCCAGCGGCTGATATCTGTTACATACACACGTGTACGTACAACATCATTCATGGATGCACCCGCACTGATTAAAGCTTTTTCTATTTTTTGAAGAATGAATTTTGTTTGTTCGTACATACTGTCGCCTCCAATTAATACATCACCATCTACAGCGGTTGTACCTGCCACTTCAACAATATTTCCAATGCGTACGGCTCTTGAATAGCCCACAATATTTTCCCAAGGCGAACCGGAACTGATGTTGATTCGATTGCTCATTTCTTTTTAGCTGATTTAGGTTTAAGAGGCTCTTTCTTTTTTAAATAACTGCCCTCAAAAAAGCAGGTGATATCTCTGTAACTGCCACACCCGTTAGTTTCTTTAATACTAACACTGCTACTTGAAAAGGAAAACAAAATTTCACAGGGACTTCCCTTATCATGAAACACGCCTTTACCGGCTGTTGTAAACTCTCCTTCGCCTTTTACTTCGCCAATACATTCACCATTTTGCTTGCTGAAATGAATAAAAAACTGAAAGGTTTTGGGTGTGCGTCCGTCACGTATGGAAACGAGATTCTTTTTATCGCTTGAATAATCAGCAGAGTATTTATTTTTCCTCGGCAATGTATCAATTGGATTGCCCATGATTTCATCACTCAAGTCCTGCGTACTGTTGGTCATGGTAAGAATCATCCTGCCTTGGGCATCCATGTAATAAATGGTTTCATCCGTCCAGTATTCGCCTGTGGGTGTACGCTGTTCTTTAATAAACGAAATATTGTAACGACTGTCAATACGAACATAACGGCCGGGTTTGGAAGCAGGGCCATTATCCAGCAGCATGGTACTTCCGGTGAAATTATTTTTTTCATTAAAATAATACAGATGCACAGCTTTTTTACTGCCAGCCACTGATTTTATGAAAACATAGTTGCCTTTTTGTGCATCCGTTGATTTACCAAGTACAAAAAGTTTAAGTTGTTTACTTACGGGATAATTTTTCTTAAAAACAGAATCAGGCAAAAAAGATTGAAAAACTTTCTGATTGATAGCAGTGGAATCCTTTTCTTTTTTCTGCAGGGTAGAATCATGCACCACCAGGGGAAGCTTAAGCTCAGGTGAAAGCTGCAGAAAGTCTTTAATGGTAAGGTCTTCATCTGCCACGCTACGCACCTTAACTTCTTTACAGGCAAACAAAAACATTACAAACAGAATACAAATGATTCGAAGCATCATAGGCTGTAGTTGGTTTTGTGAATATAAAGCATCAAAACTGAGCCACAAAATTCTGTTTGGTTTAAGAGAGAAAGGAGATTTTTGATTTCCCACAAAGGCATGAAGAACACGAAGAATACTTTTTTCTTCCCCACCTTGCCTTCTTCCCGGCAACATATCTTCTTTTCACCTTTGTGTGTTTACAGTAAAATATTTTTCTTCAGTTTCAAAATTTTTTTTAGGTTTGTCTAAATTTTATTTTCATAGTATATGAATTTTTCAATTGCGGAAGAAAACTATATCAAAGCCATCTGGCACCTGCAGCAGACTGACAGCAATGTTACCACCAATGAACTGGCGGCCGAGCTGCAAACCAAGCCCGCTTCCGTTACCGATATGCTTAAACGGCTTAAAGAAAAAAAACTCCTCAACTATGAACCCTACTACGGAGTGAAACTAAATGCAGAAGGAAAAAAGTTAGCACTCAACATCATCCGCAAGCACAGGCTGTGGGAATTCTTTTTAGTAGAGAAATTAAAATTCAACTGGGATGAAGTACATGCCATTGCCGAAGAACTGGAACATGTAAGCAGTCCCGAGCTGGTGAAACGTCTCGATGATTTTCTTGGCAATCCACGTTTTGACCCGCATGGCGACCCCATACCGGATGGCAGTGGCAAAATGGAAAACATTAACCAGGTGAGTTTACATCAACTCAAAGAAAACACTTCAGCAATCGTAACAGGAGTAGGCGACCAGAGCAGCAGTTTACTGGACGTACTCAGCAAAAAAAATATCAGCATCGGTACCAAACTGGAAATCAAACAACGCTACCCGTTTGATAACTCTGTTGAAATAAAAATCCGCAACCAGCCTTTAATCACCATCAGTGAACAGCTGGCAAAGAAAATATTTGTGAAATTTAATTAAAACAGTTATGCGTTACCCGTTATGAGTTACGGGTCGTTTCAATACAATCAACCTCATGAAATGTAAACCACTCATAACACATAACCCATAACCCGTAACAGAATTATACTATGCAACAACTCGAAACTTTTTTTCATAATGCAGGCCCTGTGTGGAGCGCACTCATTGGTGGTGTGTTTACCTGGCTCTGTACCTTACTCGGCGCCTCCTTTGTTTTTTTCTTTAAAGAAATGAAACGCTCCGTGCTCGATACCATGCTGGGACTCAGCGGTGGTATTATGCTGGCTGCCAGCATTTTCAGTTTACTGGTGCCCAGTATCCAAATGAGTGAAACCATTTATCCATCCATGCCATGGATGCCTGCCATTGTAGGTTTTGCATTGGGAGCTTTGTTTGTATTTGGATTGGATAAAATTTTACCACATGTGCACATCAACTTTAGAACCAGTGAAGCAGAAGGTGTAAAATCATCCTGGCACCGCACCACCCTATTAATTATGGCCATTACCTTACACAACATTCCCGAAGGCCTGGCCGTAGGTGTTATTTTTGGTGCCGCATTGGAAGGTGGCACTGAAACAACCATTGCCGGAGCTATTGCACTGGCTATCGGCATTGGCATACAGGATATACCGGAAGGTTTTGCAGTAAGCATGCCGTTGCGCCGGCAGGGTTTGAGCCGATGGAAAAGTTTTTATTACGGCCAGCTATCTGCTGTTGTGGAGCCCATTGCCGCACTGCTGGGTGCGGTGCTGGTTATTTACATGCAAAACTTTTTACCCTTTGCCCTTGCCTTTGCCGCAGGCGCTATGATTTTTGTAGTAGTAGAAGAAGTGATTCCCGAAACACAGCGTGATAAATACACTGATGTGGCAGCACTTGGTTTTATTGCCGGCTTTTTGATTATGATGTTTTTGGATGTGAGTTTGGGGTAGCATTTACCGGTCGGCCCACGTTCAGTGGTCTGAACGATAAATGCGGCGATGAGGAAAAAAATATTGGGGCTGTGAGCAGTGGTGCTTCTATCAACTATTATTGGGCTTTACGCTGTACCTCCGCTACGCTACGGTGCCGCTTCAATCCCGCAGCCTGTGAGCAACATACCTTAATTAGCTTTCTTCAATACTATATAAAAATTAAAGTTTATTCAATAGCTTAGCACTAAATAATAAGCTTTTATAAAGCTGTTCCATATGGATAAGAATCTTACAATTGAACCAATAGACTACTCAAAACTGATTTTTGACCCAGAGAATCCTAGACTTCCCACTAAGCTTCGTGGCTATGGCAAAGAAAAAGAAATTTTAGAGTGGATGCTGCTATATGAGAATGTCATTGAACTAATGGGCTCAATTGCAGAGAAGGGTTATTTTTTAGCTGAACCGCTCTTAATCGTAAAAAGCGAAAAAAAGAAAGGATTTTTCGAAGTCGTTGAAGGTAACCGTAGACTTGCAGCAATTAAATTACTGAATAACCCATCTTCAGCAACAGTTAAAAGAAATGCTGTAAATGAAGTTGCAAAAGAAGCCAAACAAAAAACTCTTCAAGTTCCTTCAATTGAATTTCTCCATAAAGATGATATTTTAGTTTATCTAGGATATAGACATATTACAGGTATTAAAGAATGGGATGCCTTAGCAAAAGCAAAATATTTAGATGTACTAAGAAAAAAACTTAAAATAAGAGATAAAAGGGAAGAGTTTAAAACTCTAGCAAAAATAATTGGAAGTAGTCCAGCGTATGTAAAAAATATTTTGTCAGGCCTTAAAGTCTACAGCGTAATTGAAGAAAATAATTTCTTTGGAATTGAAGGACTAGACGAAGTTAATGTTGAGTTTGGAGTACTTTATAATGCTGCAGGAAGAAAAAACATTGCAACATTTATTGGAATAGACTTAAATGCAGATGACCCTTCAAAAAAAATAAATGTAAGACATCTTAAAGAACTTACATCATGGATGTTCGCAAAAGATGAAAACAATCAAACAAGGCTAATAGAATCAAGGTATTTAAAAGATTTGGACTTAGTTTTATCTAATAAAAATGCAACAGATGCCTTTAGAAAAGGTAGACCTTTGACTGAAGCTATATTATATACAAATAAACCTATAGAAATATATTCAAAAAGTATTAACAGGTCAATTGACAGTTTAAAAATTGCAAGAGACCAAATGCATAATCTTGAAGTCGACGAATCACTTTTAACAGATATTGAAGAACTGATACGTATCGGAAATGATTTGAGAATATTAATCAAAGGAAAAATAGGAAGCTGATGATAAAGGACAAAAAGTTCATCCTTAATAAACTTAAGGAAACACCATCAAACGATTATTTTGACTTTCACTACTGGGCTGACTATATTGAAATAAAATGCCTATTTAATCCAGATGGAATTTTTACCAAAGATGATTTTTTAGATGCATATAATAGTAATAAGGATTTCAATTCAAAAAAATCATCCAATGATTATTTTAATGAAGATGAGAACTGGAGCTCTGATATTGAATTAACGGACGTGGCATTTACAAAAGATAAAGAAGAACGATTTGCAGACGAATGTTTTAAAATGTTAGTGTCCAGAAGCCATATATTCAAAGATTATTACCCTTTTGAAATTAATGATAGTAGAAGAAAAATTTCATGTAAAAAGAAGCTTGTATCAAAAAATAGATGCTATATTTTTCTTCTTCTTAGTTCATCTCTTAAATACTTTAAACAACAACAGTCAATTTTTACATCAAGTTTTGAAATTTTAAGTTTGAATGTCTTACAAAACCTACTTCCCGAAAAAGCAGAAGCGCATTTTTTCGGCAGTTCAAATTCCGTATTAAAAAGAAGAAAATACAAAGGGCATATTTGGGATAAACTTAATCAACTAAAGACTGATTTAAATGAAGATATAGTAATTGCAAAAAAATCAGACTTCCCCACAACTGATTATGGAGATAGTGGATTTGATTTTGTTGCATGGATTCCAAATGGTGACAATCAAAGCCATATGATTATTTTTACTGGACAAGCTGCTTGTACAATTAAATGGTATGAAAAAAAATACTCTTCTAGCTCATCTGCGCTTAAATCGTTAATTCAAGTATCTGTCCCTCCAATAAATTTAGTATTTATACCTTTTAGCGTTAGAAACTGTGACGGTTCTTGGCATAGGAAACACGATATCGGTGAATGTGTATTATTAGACAGACAAAGATTATTATTTCATATTAAAGAAAACTCTATGGCTTACTTATCATTACCATGTGATAAAGTCATACAGGAACTACTAAAGATTAAAGAATCAGCATATAACTAACACGCCATTCGATTTATTTAATTCAGTAAGTTTGCCTCGAATTATGACGTACAGTAAAAAAATAAATAGGCTACTCAAACCTAAAAAGAAGTTCGTAGTTAAAGTGCTCGATTTGTTTTCAGGTTGCGGCGGCCTTTCACTTGGATTTGAAGCTCTTGGATTTGAAACTTTTGGTTACGAAATGAATGGTGATGCTGTTAGTAGTTATAATAAAAATCTTTTAGGGAATTGTACAAAGATTCAGCTAACAACAGATTTTCACTTTCCCAAAGCAAATATTATTATTGGGGGGCCGCCTTGCCAGCCATTTAGTCTTTCCGGGAAGCAAACTGGAAGCAAAGACTCAAGAAATGGGTTCCCTATTTTTATTGAAGCAGTTCGTCAAGTAAAACCTAAAGTATTTGTACTTGAAAATGTTACAGGCTTAGCATATTCTAATAAGTGCTATTTAGAATCTATCATTTCCGAATTACAAAATATTGGTTATTTACTTGAATGCCATATAATTAATGCAGTCAACTATGGCATCCCGCAAAAGAGAGAAAGATTAGTCATTGTAGGTCATAAATCAAAGTTTAACTGGCCAGCGCCTTCTATAAACCAAGTTTCAGTTTTTGACGCAATTGGAGAACTAATGTATAATACAGATGGAAATAGCAAATTCTTAACCGAGTCAATGAATATATATATTGCTAAATATGAAAAAGCTTCTGCATGTACTACACCCAGAGATTTACACCCAAATAAACCAGCTCGTACATTAACTTGTAAGAATTTATCTGGAGCGACGGGAGATATGCAAAGAATTTTACTACAAGATGGCCGCAGGAGAAGATTAACTATAAGAGAAGCTGCAAGACTCCAATCATTTCCTGATTGGTTTCAGTTTCAAGGCAGTGAAGCGTCTCAATTTAATCAAATCGGAAATGCAGTACCACCCCTTTTGTCCTATCAAATTGCAAATGAAGTTTACCAAACTTATTTGAGGAGAGCAAAATCAAAAAAAGAGATTCAAAAAATAAACGATAAAAAAGAACAAACAACAATAAATTCATTTAAGCTAAAAATAAAAAAAGTAGCTTAAAAAATTTGCTTTACAAAATCACATAATTGAGCTATCAATCTTCACATCCGCTCCTTTAAACGCTTTTTCAAATCTAACTTTCACCGCTGCTGCTTCTTTTGTTTTTTGTTGAAGTAATAAACTTTGATACAAACCCATCAAAGCCCAGCCATTCTCAGCATTGTTCAATAAATCTTTTTCAAACACCGCCTGTGCTTCTTTTCCTTTTTTGGCGTTGAGTAAGGCATCACCATAATAATGTTTGGGGTTGAGCAGCCAGTCACGGGGTTCGTTGTACACCATATTTTCTTCGGTGATAGCAGCAATTTTAAATGCAACAATTGCATCATTCAACTTGTTTTCTTTCAATACAATCGTGCCTTTCAATAAATGTTCTGCTGTAACAGCGCCATCAATGGCCGGAGAAAAAGGCGTAAAAGGTATTTGCAATACAGAATCTTTCATGAACTCCTGTATCATTTGTAATTGCGCTTTCGCATCATTGAGTTTTCCGGTGTTAGCTAATGCTATGCCTTTACCAAATGCAACCAAGATGTTTGAATAAACCTGTTCCTTTGCAGGTTGTTTCAACTGCAACAGTTCATCCCACTTTGCAAAACGCACCTTTGCCAGTACCGGCACCTGATACACATACTGCACCAAACTTCCCATCGCTCCCGGAATACCGAGATAATCAACAGGAATACTTTCCTGTGTTTCCATAGCAGCAGCCAACGTTGTTTTTGCATCGCCCAGCAACATAGCATTATTGGTTTTCATGTGCAGGTTGTGGATGATGTATAAAAAATCAGCTCCTGTAACCGGTGCATATAACGGAATAGAAGTTTTGTAACTGTTCACTGCATTGATGTTTACCTCCACACCTTTTTGATAAAAACCTGTTTTCAAATAAATGTGTGATGGCATGTGCACCATGTGCGACAAACCGGGATTGGTTTTACCCAATCGCTCACTGCTCGGTAAAGCCAGCTTTGCAAACGGCGATGCTTCCATTACATGAATGTAGTAATGATTACCGCCGGGATGCATCGGCGAAACGGCTAGCAGTTGCTCCAATGTTTTACGAATAAGCGGCGTCCATGGTTTGGGTGTGCCGTTACCATTCCACAATTCCCATGGATGTTCCAGCATCATCGCATCGGCATACAAAGCCAATGCATCAGGATTTTCAGGATACTTCAAAGTTAACTGTTTCATTCTTGCTGTATACGCTTCATTCAATTGTTTGCGGGTTGCATCAGCAGAGTCAGAAGTATAACGCACCGTCATCACATCCATCAACTCTTTTTCAAAGGGAGTTACGTTGTTTGCAAACTGTTTGGCTTTGTTCAACGCTGCCAATGCCTGTGGTGAAGCACGGTAACCATAGTCGTTGATGTTGGGCCCATAGGTTAATGCCTGCGCCCAATGAATCATAGCACATTCCGCATCAAACTTAGCTGCTTTCTTAAAAGAAGCCATTGCCTCAATAATATGAAAGCCATAATACATGTTGATGCCCTGGTTAAAGTTAAACTGCGCACTGTCACTCTTGGTGGAAATCTTCCATTGATAAATTCCTGCACCAGGCATGGGTGGAATATCAGAAGCATCGAGCCAATCTTTTAATGCTTCCCAATCGGCCGTACAACGGATGATGGTTTTGCTTTTATAAGTTCGCATATCAACTGAAGTTTCTTTTTGTTTCTGTTGCTGCGTAAACGCAACAATTACTGCAGTAAATGCAAGAGATGCTGCAAAAAATAAAAAGCCTTTCATACACTTAGTTGTTTTGGGTGAAGAAAAGGTACAAAAAAGTCAGCCGCAAAAACTACGGCTGACTTTTTCATAAAGAAACTTTTTAAAGCCTTTACCAAAGAGTATAATTGAATAAATGATAATTTCATTGGCGTTCTCCTCTGCGAACTCCTTTCCTCTGCGTGCCATTCTTATATTGAACTTTATTCTCACGCAGAGGAGCAGATGCCGCTGAGAAACAAATGCTGCGCATTTGCACAAAAAGAGTACACATGATGAGTTTGTCTTATTGCTTCTTCCCTTCTATCTCCCTTCCGTTTTGATAGAGCACCAATGCAACTGTTTTACCGGATGCATCTTTTTTAAATTCAATCTGCGCCTCTACTCCTTTGGCTTTAAAACGCACGGGGCTGATGGCTTCCATACCAATTTTTCCCTGTCCTGTTGCCTGGCCAAATAATGCATCACCTTCCTGTGTAATAGTTAAGATAAAGTTCGGCGCCAGTTGATACGCTCCTGTATAATCTGAAAGCAATGCTGGGTCAACCTTAATAACAGCAAGTGGCTGCGGCAAAGGTTTGGTTGTTTTTTTCCATTCAGAAGTTTCTTCATTATTCCTGTAAATAAGTTTATCAAAACTGCCTGAATTGTTTTTTACAAATTCAAGAAATGCAAATGAACCTTCAAAGAAAAATTTATTCGGTTCATACATTTTTATTTCAAACACATTGCCACCGCCTCTTTGTGAAGTAAGCTTTCCATCCTTCCATTGAATGATGCGTTCTTCATTTTCATAAGCATATACTCCTTCATACTGTTTGGCATCGGCTTCTTTTAAAGGCAATGCTGTGAAATTGTAAGGCTTGCCAATGGCAATGGCTGCCATTTTGGTTGCAGCATTATCAGGGCTTTTACAATCACAATTGGAGAACAAAGCAACAAACACATCTTCTTTTGGCATATAAATTCCATAGGTTAAAAAACCCGGGATGCCGCCGCCATGGCTATACACAGGGCTGCCCTGTAATTTTGAAACCGCTAATCCATAACCATAGTTGGTGGATTTACCATTGGCCAATTTGTAAGGTGTGGTGAGTTTATCTACCCACTCCTTACTGATGACTTTGTAACTGTACAATGCTTTATTCCACTTCCATAAATCTTCCACAGTAGAAATAATAGAGCCTGCTGCATGCGGTAACGTCATGCTGATGTAATCAGAATTGTAAAAATCTTTCTCGGTTTTCTTATATCCTTTTGCACGGTTTTTAATAATGCGACTATCACTGCCGAAATAAGAATTTTTCATTCCCAATGGTGTAAAAATATTTTGCTGCAGATAATCCTCATAGGTTTTACCGCTTATCTTTTCAATAATATAACCCAGCATCACAAAAGCCGTGTTGTTGTAATTGTATTTGGTACCGGGCTTAAACTCCAGTGTATCTTTTTCCGTAATACGTATAATTTCTCTCGGCTTCATATCCTTGCGCATATGCTGCCAGAACGTATCAATATTGGTATAGCTTTTAATGCCTGACGTATGCGTGAGCAAATGTTCAATAGTGATGAGTTCTTTGATACCGTAATCAGTAATGTATTTTTTGATATCATCCTGCAGGGAGAGTTTTCCTTCGCTTGCCAGTTTGAGAATACAAACAGCAGTAAATTGTTTAGTGATAGAACCGATGCGGAACACCATATCCGGTTGCACCGGCACATTCAATTCCATATCGCCCATGCCGAAACCTTTTTTGTAAACGACTTCCCCTTTTTTAACGACGATGGCAGCGGCTCCGGGTTCACCCGCTTTAAATTCTTTGTTGAGTAATGAATCAAAAGATTTTGTGAGCGGATTGCTTTTTGTTTGCGCATTTAAAACCGAAACGAGCAAACATGCAGTTGTAATTAATAAGTAACGCATGATGAAGAATGATTTGGTTGATTGTTTTGTGAGACGTTGTGAGACCTGTTGAAGTTACAGGTTTAAAAAACAAACCGCAATAGAGCAGAAGCATTTATTTTTGTCCTTTATGAATCTTCAACTTGCATCCATCAACAGCGGCAGCAATGCCAATTGCTATTATATCGGCAATGATAAAGAAGCGGTGCTGATAGATGCAGGTCTGAGCTGCCGGGAAACAGAAAAGCGGATGAAACGCATGGAGCTGGACATTCAAAAAGTAAAAGCCATCTTCATCAGTCATGAACATGCAGACCATATTGCCGGGCTGGAAGTATTTAGCAAAAAATACCAATTGCCTGTGTACATCACGCCACGTACGTTGGCCAACAGCAAGCTGAAATTAGAATCCCATCTCATCCATTCATTCAATAAAAACAAAGCAGTAAGCATTGGTGATTTGCAAATTTTTCCCTTTACAAAAAGTCATGATGCTGATGACCCGCACAGTTTTACAATAAGCGCTTATGGATTGAATGTTGGAGTTATCACGGATATTGGTTATGCCTGCAAACAAGTACTCAAACATTTTGCAAACTGTCATGCTGTATTTCTGGAAAGCAATTATTGTGAAGACATGTTGATGAATGGTGGTTATCCCCATCATCTCAAGCAACGCATCAGCGGTGATGAAGGACACTTGAGTAATAAACAAGCATTGGATTTATTTCTCAACTATAAAGCACCGCATCTGCAACTGCTGCTGCTCTCCCATCTTTCAAAAAATAATAACAAACCCCAGATTGCAGAAGATTTATTTGCTCCGCATGCAGGAAATGTTCAGGTGGTGGTAGCAAGCAGGTATAAAGAAAGTGAAGTATTTATATTGAAAGCTGTTACTTCTTCAATTTTACCCGTTACAAAAAAGCAAAAAAAACATCAAAATCAATTAAGTTTATTTGAATAAGTGATTTACTGAATTATTGTACCTTCTATCTCAATTCAAACAGCATGAAATATTTTTCCGGTTTTATTATATTATTTTTTTTGAGTTGTGAAGAAAAAGCAACTCACGCCACATTACAACAACACCTTGCTACAGGTACATGGATTGACCTGAGCTATGATTTTTCTGATAAGACCCTGTACTGGCCCAACAATCCCACAGGTTTTAAATTAGATACCCAGTTCAACGGTACTACGGCAGCAGGTTTTTACTATTCCTCCAATGCTTTTTTTACACCTGAACATGGTGGTACGCATTTAGATGCACCGGTACATTTTGCAAAAGGCAAATGGAGTGCGGATGAAATTCCGTTACAAAATTTATTAGGTGAAGCTGTAGTGATTGACGTAAGTAATAAAACAAAAAATAATCCTGATTATTTGATTACAGAAAAAGATGCGGAACTGTGGGAGATGGGAAACGGCACCATTCCTGATGATGCGATTGTATTTTTTAAAACAGGCTGGGGAAAGTTTTATCCGGATGCTGAAAAATATTTAGGCACAAAAGCAAAAGGTGATTCAGCAGTGGCCAATCTGCATTTTCCATCCATTAGTCCTGAACTGGCTGCCTGGATGGTTAAGAACAGAAAAATAAAAGCAGTAGGTGTAGATGTAGCCAGTGTGGATTATGGTCAATCCAAAGATTTTAAAACACATCAGATTTTATATGAACGAAACATTGTAGGTTTTGAAAATGTAGCGAATATGGATGCACTGCCTGTAAAAGGGGCCTTCATCATTGCCTTGCCTATGAAAATTAAAGGTGGTACCGGCGGACCACTCCGTATGATTGCATGGAAACCAAAAACGAATTGATATGCTGAAGATTTATTTTATCGGAATCATTGTTTTATTCGTTGCAATACTTGCCAATGTGCTTGCAGGTGTGTTAGGTGTTATGAGTTGGTATGATGCTATTACAAGCTTACAAAAAAATGGTTGGTCTTCATTAAAAAAGTGGAGTTGGAAAGATTATCTGTGGCTATTTTTATTATATCCAATGATTTTAGGTGCAGCAGGTTATTATGGATTGAAGCTATACGAAGTTGTTATAAAATAAACGGGGCGCCTGCGGCGCCCCGTTATAAACCTATCGTTGAAAAAATCCAGTATACATTTTATAATGCAAGACCTAAACCAACCTGTAGCCCCTGGTTTCTCCATTTATCGGTATTACTCACATCACTTATATTATTCAATCCGATAACATATCGTCCATATACTCGAAGTTTCAAAAGATTCAATTGTACGCCACCAAGCAGTGAAAAATCACCGTTTTTAAAGGCATTCTCCCCGTTTTGAACCAGATTGTCATTTTTGTTTAACAAAATACCAAACTGAGGGCCTGCCTGAAATGTAACCAGTTTTACCGGACTGTAATTTAACAGTATGGGAATACTTAAATAATTTAACTGAGGATTTTTTAAGTTTTGATTCTGAAGATTTTGATAAACAAATCGTATATCCGAAGCGGTATCTGTATTAATCTGATTCCACAATACTTCCGGCTGTATACCCCATTTCTTATTGATGTTGATTTGTACAAAACCACCTACATGATAACCCAGTGAGTAGTTTTCATCAAATCCTTTTCCGTCAATCTTACCCATGTTAGCGCCGAGTTTGGGACCGAATTTAACGCCCTGTGCTGATGCTGATAAACTGAGAAAGCTTACAATGCCAATGATGAGATACTTGTTCATGTTCTTTTGTTTTTAGTTGGTATATAACGTTCTAATTCGATGCCAATTGTTTAAAAGAGACTGTAAAATATTGTTAAGGCTGAAATAAAACTTACAAGATAAAGCCTGCATGAATAGAGTATAAAACCGTAATATTATCTGTACTGCTTTGCAAATAATAATCAATATAACATTGCGGGTTGATGTAAAACTTTTTAAAGTAAAGCACGGCATCCAGATTGAGACCGATAGATTGTAATTGAAAATTGGTTGCATTTAGAAAGTTTCTTGTCTCATTCAAACCCGGGAAAGAGGAGCGAATCTGTCGTATCAATTGTTCTCGTAATTGTGGCCGATTTTGCAAGAATAATCTTGTGCTGGGTGAAAATACACTTGCTGATTTATATTCCACATCATAAGCATTACGTGCAAGAAAAAGCATAAGTGCCGGTGTAAACGTGATATAGTTAGATGCATTCTTTGTTTCAAAAGTAAACTGTTGCTGTGCCGATATAACGGTTGAAAAATCACGCAGCTTTACATTAAGTGTATCAAAAATACTGTACTTGATTGTAGTGTCAGGACGAAAAGGCCGTTGTAATACAACAAATGTATCCTTCTTTGAATATTCTGAAAATTTACCAGTAGAATAACCAAATGAAACAGAGGGTTGTATTTTCCATTTGTTATACTGAACATAACTATACACATCATTTTGATATGGTGATGATGCAGAGCCGAAGTTTTTATTGCCAATAAATCGTGTATATGAAACACCAAAGTCAAAAGCTTTATTCAAATTGTAATCAAATGCAGGAGTAATAGAATGCTGCACAATACCACTGTTGATATTATTGATGCTGTAAAAATTATTGTAAGAAATGCTAACTCCGCTTTTATCAAAATAGGCAATGGCAGGAATAAGTGTAACACCTTTGGTGGTTTGCTGTGCATTCAACGCCACATTATTGATACTGAACTGTGTGTTACCTGCACCAAGTGATATTTGCCAATAACTTTTTGGTTTGGCTGATGAATCCAGCATGGCGAGAAATTCATCCACTGCTTTTTCAATTGAGTCCTTGTTGATGATGACAGAGTCCTTTTGCTGTGCCTGTACAAAAAATACACTCAGGCATACTGCAAAAAGTAATGCGAATAGTTTCTTCATACATTGGTGGTTGAGGGTTAAGACCACTGGAATGCAAGATAGTTTAAAGCGGCGGGAAAATCATTGGTCAATTGCTTCATAGGCCCTAGGGTGTCAAACACAATGATCGTTTGCAGGTATGGAAAAACGAATCCAAGCTTTGAAGCCAGGCTTATTAAAATTGAATTCTTTTAACTGGTCAAAAAATCATTAACTCAACTCTATCAAGGTAATCTCCGGTAAAATACCCACACGTCCGGGATAACCAATAAAACCAAATCCTCTGTTTACATATAATTTTTGTGCAGCCTGCTCATACAAACCTGCCCACTGTTTGTATACATACTTCACCGGGCTCCAGCGGAAGCCGGGAATTTCCACACCAAACTGCATACCGTGTGTATGACCACTCAAGGTTAAATCAATATCAGAAAACTTTTTAGTAACCTCACCGTTCCAATGGGAGGGGTCGTGACTCAACAATATTTTAAAAGGCGCCTCTTTGGCACCGGCATGTGCTTCATGCAATTTACCAAAAGAGGGAAAGCGTGATTTATAACTTGTATTGTCTACACCCAAAATAGCAATGTGCTCACCATCTCTTTCAATCAACTCATGTGCATTGCTCAATGTTTTCCAACCCATTTGCCCATGCACTTTTACAACAGCGGCCGCATTGGCCAGTTGCATTTGCCTGATCTCTTCGCTGGTTTCGCCACGTGGAAAACCGTAATCATGATTACCCAATGTGGCATATACACCATGCTTTGCTTTGAGTTCACTGAACACATCCATGTACTCTTTCATCTCATCCGCATGATAATTCACCAGGTCGCCCGTAAACAAAATCACATCAGGGTTTTGTTTGTTGATGAGCTCAATACCTTTCATCACTGCCTGTTTATCAGTAAAGCTTCCGCTATGAATATCACTGATGTGGATGACTTTAAACCCTGCAAAGGAAGCAGGCAAGTTGGGAAACTTCAAAGGTATCTTCTGCACATTGTAACGGTACTTGTTTCCAAAACCGTAAACCAATGATGAAAACAAACCGCCGCCTACTGCTATACCGAGCCAACTGATAAATGTTGAACGTGTAATGCCCGTATCTGCGCCTGTATTTTTTGGATTAAGCGATGGCACAATAAAACTTGCAGCCCATTGTACAACCCTGCGCACATCATCTATTAAAAAGAAGGCACTGGCAATGAGTTTGGCAAAAAACAAACCCATAATGCCAGCGAATAAGTAAGTACGTAATGTGCGGTGCCATGTTTCATAATTCGTGAATGCCAGAGACAGCATTAATGTTAAAGCCAAAATGCTGATGCCCCAATAGGTGCCGTAAATAATCCATTTGGTGCGGGGTGCAGCAGATACAGCTACAGATTTGATGGCCTGAAACACATAAATATCTACCACCAAAAGAATAAGTATAAAAATCCAGGAACCTGCTAATCGTTGCATGTGTACAAAATTGAGAAATGAACCCGATAAATACTGTTATGATTTTGTTGTAGTCTGTAACAGTTCGGGGATAAGTATTGTTCCCGAAATCTGTGCCAACCCTTATTTTTGTCACAATGGCATTTAGTTTGTTTTTTCAACTTTTTTAAAGGCCTGAGCCGGTAAAACCGTAACTCGTATAAACAATGAAACTTACTTATTTCGGACATTCCTGTTTCAGTGTGGAAGTAAAGGGAAAACATTTGTTGTTTGATCCCTTTATTACGCCTAACGAATTAGCGAAGGGTATAGATGCTAATTCCGTACAGGCAGATTATATTTTTGTAAGCCATGGCCATGCTGATCATGTGGCCGATTTAGTAAGTATTGCCAAACGTACCGGGGCGCTCGTCATTTGTGCCTGGGAAATATATGTGTGGCTGCAAAACCAGGGAGTGGAAAATGTACACCCCATGAATACCGGCGGCAAAAAGGAATTTGATTTTGGCTTGGTCAAATGTGTGGTGGCCCAACACTCCAGCAGTTTGCCCGATGGTACTTATGCCGGTAATCCAATGGGATTTGTTATCAGGGCTGATAAAACTTTTTATTACAGTGGCGATACCGCATTGACCGTGGAAATGCAATTGGTTACAAGAGGCGGTGCCGTTGATTTTGCTGTTATGCCTATTGGCGACAATTTTACGATGGGCTATGATGATGCAGCAAGAGCCGCACACATGATTAATTGTCATACGGTAGTGGGAGTTCATTACAATACATTCCCCTACATTGTGATTGATATGGTAAAGGCAAAAGATCATTTCAGTAAAAACGGGTTGAATTTGTTGTTACCGGCGGTGGGAGAAACGATTAATATTTAAGATTTTAATATATACGATGGGACGAATTATTGGTATAGCAAATCAGAAAGGAGGTGTAGGCAAGACTACAACTGCTATTAATTTGGCGGCAAGCTTTGCCGTTCTGGAATACAAAACGTTATTAGTGGATGCAGACCCGCAGGCCAACAGTACAACCGGTGTGGGTTTTGATTTGCACAATGTGCAGCAAAGCTTATACGATTGTTTTGTAAATGGCGCCAATGCAAAAGACGTGGTGCTGAAAACAGAAGTACCCAATCTGGATTTAATTCCCTCGCATATTGACCTGGTGGGTGCAGAGATTGAAATGATCAATCAACCCAATAGGGAAAGTGTTCTCAAGCAACTGCTGGAGCCGTTGAAAAATGAATACGATTTTATTGTGATTGATTGTTCACCATCGCTGGGATTGATTACGGTGAATGCATTAACTGCTGCTGATAGTGTGGTGATTCCTGTACAAACGGAATTTTTTGCATTGGAAGGTTTGGGCAAATTACTCAACACAGTGAAGATTGTACAAAGCCGTTTGAATACTTCACTGGTGATAGAAGGAATTTTGATGACGATGTATGATGGACGATTACGTTTATGCAACCAGGTGGTAAGTGAAGTACGCAGACACTTTGAAGGCATTGTGTTTGACAGCATCATTCACCGCAATACACGTTTGAGCGAAGCACCCAGCTTTGGCAAACCTGTGATATTGTATGATGCAGATAGCAAAGGCTCTATTAATTATTTGAATTTGGCAAAAGAAATTCTGCAACGAAATAATTTAACGAAGATTAAGCAGGAAGACAGGGTGCTGGAAGGATAGTAAAAAGTTTATTGTTTGTAGTTTATAGTTCTGAACTATTGAATTCAATGACCATGTGATTTTTATCTTTCATCCATTCTTCATTATTGAACATTATTTTTTCTTTCTCATTGAATGAAAGCAACTGATTTACGAATTGTTTTTATGGGTACTCCTGAATTTGCAGTGGCAAGTCTGGATGCATTAGTAAAAGCAGGCTGCAATATTGTTGGAGTAGTAACAGCTCCTGATAAGCCTGCGGGGCGTGGTATGAAGATGAATGAAAGTGCCGTAAAAAAATATGCAGTAGAACACGGATTGCATGTGTTACAACCTGAAAAATTAAAGAACCCTTTTTTTATTGATGAATTAAGAGCACTCAAAGCTGATTTGCAGATTGTGGTTGCTTTTCGTATGTTACCCGAACTGGTGTGGAATATGCCGCCGATGGGAACGATAAACGTACATGGCAGTTTATTGCCGCAATACCGTGGTGCTGCACCAATCAATTGGGCAGTGATTAACGGCGAGAAAGAAACCGGTGTTACTACGTTTAAACTGAAACACGAAATTGATACAGGTGATATTTTGTTGCAGGAAGCATTCCCCATCGGTGAAGATGAAACAGCAGGTGAAGTTCATGACCGCATGAAAGAGATTGGTGCTGCATTGCTGGTGAAGACGGTGGAGGGAATTGCGGAGGGAACGTTGGAAGAAAGACCACAGACGTCATTCGTGAGTAGTGAATCGTCAGTTGAAGACTCTGAAAGTGCGGAAACCCACTTACAACTCACTACTCACAACTCAAAGCTTCGCCATGCCCCAAAAATTTTCAGTGAAACCTGTAAGATTGATTTTTCAAAAACAGTGGAAGAAGTACATAATCTCATACGTGGGCTCTCGCCTTTTCCCGGTGCATTTACGGAGTTGCAGGGAAAGATGTTAAAGATTTATAAGTCGAAGAAAGAACACGCTGTTAACGCCTTACAAGAAGGGGAATTCGTAACTGACAACAAAACCTTCCTCAAATTCTCCTGCAGCAATGGCTATGTACATGTATTGGAACTTCAATTAGAAGGAAAGAAAAAAATGATGGTGGAAGATTTTTTGAGAGGATATAGATTCCAATAAAATAGATAGGGCACAACAATTGCTGTGCCCCATATTCCAAAATCTTTATAAAACTGTTATTTCCCCCACACCAGTTCCGCATTAAATTTCTCTGCGCTGATGCCAAGTTGTGAAGCAGCCGCATTACTCAATAAAAACAATGCACTGCTGTTGGGTGTTGTTTCTTTAACACCTGCTAATACCTTTGCATAAATCGCTTTGCCGTTTGCAGGATTACGCACCATTACAATGGTTCCTTTTTCAAGGTTATCCATCAACACATAATATTTTCCATCGCTCCATCCGCTGGTGCTTTTGAAGGTAGAACCGTTGCCACTGGCAGAAGATATGTTGCGTCCGTTATTGCTTTGCTTGTTGTACTCGTCTTTAAAAAATCCGTTGCCTTCATAGGAAGCAGGTGCGGGTTGTGTTTTGGGTTCTTCCTTTACTACAGGTTTGGGTTCTTCTTTTTTAGGTTCGGGTTTGGGCTCAACTTTTGGTTCAACCTTTGGTTCTTCTTTCTTTGGCTCCTCTTTTACCACTGGCTTGGGCTGTTCTTTTTTGGGCTCCTGTTTTACCATCGGAGGTTCCTGTCTGCTCAATCCCTGTGCCGCCAAGGGAGATAATGTTTTATCTACTTTCAAAAAACCAATGATGATTTTTTTACCGGTAGCTACCGCATCCGAGCTCAGATTATTCCAGCTTTTTAAAGAAGCATTATCCGTCTTAAAAGTACGACTGATGGCAGCCAGGTTTTCGCCTGCACCAACCGTGTAGTACAGAGGCAATACCACTTCATTTTCCTTACGGCCACCGGCTTGCCAGAAATTCTGTTCGTTCAATGGAATTCGAATTGCCTGACCTATACTCAACGGACTTGTTAACTCCAAACCATTGTAAGGTGCAAACACCCTTGGGCTGATATTATAAATGCGACCAACGCTGTAAAAGTTTTCTTTTGGTGCCAGCGTGTGTACAAGATAGGGCTGATTCTTACTGTCCAGCTGTACAGTTAAAGGCGTAGTTTGTGCTGTAACTACCGCACACATCAAAGTCAAAAGATAAGCAACAAAGGTTCGCTTCATGGAATTTGTATTTACGGGACAAAGATGCAGAAATATCGGGCTCTATCAAAACCAAAACTCAAGCTGCATGAACGCCAAAGCCTGACACTTATTTTTCTTTCCTGCTAATTCATCTTTCTTTAACATTGTATTGAAATGAGCAAACAGAAATTTTATGTAGTATGGAAAGGTAAGCAGCCCGGCATTTACCATAACTGGAATGATTGCAAAGCGCAGGTAGATGGCTTTACAGGCGCAGCTTACAAAGCGTTTCCCACAAAAATGGAAGCTGAGATTGCTTTTCATGAACATTTTGCCAAACACATCTACAAAAAAGACAAAGAAGAACCGAAAGTAAAAGCAGGAGTTGGTACACCCATACACGACAGTATTGTAGTTGATGCTGCTTGGAACAGTGTACAAAAAGACATGGAGTACCAGGGCATTTTATACAAAACCAATCGTCGCATTTTTCACATGGGACCACTGGCAAATGGCACCAACAACATAGGTGAATTTTTAGCCATTGTGCATGCATTGGGCTATTGCAAAAAACATAACCTTACAGTAATACCTATTTACAGCGACAGCCGGAATGCTATTGCATGGGTAAAAGCCAAAAAATGCAAAACCAACCTGGAAATAAGTGCCAAAACAAAACATATTCATGATTTGATTGCACGTGCGGAACTGTGGTTGCAAACCAACAACTATAAAAATAAAATCCTGAAATGGGAAACAAGTACCTGGGGTGAGAATCCTGCGGATTTTGGGCGGAAATAATTCACCTCACCCTCCACCTCCCTCCCCTAAAGGAGAGGGAGCGGTTCTGTATCTTTCTAACAAACTTTTTATTCTACCATATCAACTAATAAACAATAATCATCACATTTCTATCCAACTGAAATTAGTTACGCATTTTGAAAAGTTAGGGCTGTGTTTGGCAAATCCCTCTTCAGGGGGTTTTAGGGAGTTGTAGCTGCTTTTAATATCCTCCACTCTTTCGGATAATAATTATTGATTCGATTGCCCAGCAGTTTCATCCAGCCGAGATTCATTCCCTTATATGTTGCGAGTGCCCAGCCTTTGTGGGAAACATCAAGCTGCAACTCATTTTTGCGGAGATAGGTTAATGCCTGTTCTTCATTTAACTCCACAGAAAGAATATTTTGATTGATAATCGTGCTTAGTGCTAATGCATGCTCTGGCAACAAATCATTTTTAGCAATGGTACCAAGTTCTGTTCCTGCATAACGTACTTTCAACTCCTGCATGAGGTATTGAATGGTGTGATGCCATACAGCAGGAACTGCTGCTATATTCTGGCCTTGTAAGATAAACGATACATCATCGGTTGATTGCAACCACTTTGCTGCAACTTGCGCATCCTGTTTTGATGGAACCGCTTCTTTTTTAATTTTCATCCGCAGTTTAGCTGTTGCGTCTTTTTTCCGGAACGCTGCAATAAAAAAACCTTCACCTTTTACTTTATACGGCCAGAATCGATAGCCATAAGCACCTGTTACAGTTTGCACTTCGTCAATACCCCGCTCCTCTTCTACCTTCAACCTTATGCCTTCCACCTTTAACCTTTGAACCGTCCAATCCAATATTTCTTCATCTTCTTCTGTTGAATAGGAACAGGTAGAATAAATGAGCACACCCTCTTCTTTCAAACAATTCCATGCATCGGCAATGATACGTTGCTGACGTTGCGAACAGAGTTGCACGTTGGCTTCACTCCATTCATTGATAGCTTCGGGGTCTCGACGAAAGAGTCCGCTGCCGCTGCAGGGTGCATCAATCACCACAACGTCAAACAATCCGCTGAGCTTTGTAAAATCTTTTGGGTCATTATTGGTGACGATAACATTGCTGCTGCCCCACTTAATCAAATTTTCTTTGAGAATGTTTACCCGTGACTGAATCACTTCATTACTCACCAATAAACTTTCCTTGCTGATGATGCTTTGCAACAATGTAGATTTACCGCCGGGTGCTGCACATAAATCCAACACAAGCAGTGGTTGAGAAATATCAGTTGTTTGCTTTACTGCCTGTTCTAAAAACATAGAACTGGCTTCCTGCACATAGTAGGTACCTGCATGAAACAATGGGTCGAGTGTGAAGGAAGGACGTTGATGAAGATAGTAGCCAAGGGAAGTCCACGGGATTTTAGATTGACGATTTACGATTTCAGAGTTACGATTTTGGTCATCAACTTCTTTTAACGGATTGAAACGGATGGAAGTGACTTGTTCACCGCTTTGATGAATGTTGATGAAAGCTGTTTCATCAAATCCTTTTACAGATTGAAGTGAATGGACAAGTGATGGTGGTAATTGCACAGGGTAAAGCTAAGAAAGAAGTAATGATGCATTATAAATTCTTCACCTCCCCAATCAAATCCTGTATCACCTTTTTTGCATCACCAAACAACATGCTTGTTTTGGGACGGAAGAACAATTCATTTTCAATACCTGCATAGCCGGGCTTCATACTTCGTTTGTTTACAATCACATTCTTGGCAAGTTCTACATCTAAGATGGGCATGCCGTAAATGGGTGATGAGGGGTCGGTTTTGGCTGCCGGGTTCACCACATCATTTGCACCCAGAATCAAGACTGCATCAGTTGAATTAAATTCATCATTTGCTTCTTCCATTTCTTTGAGCAAATCATAACTCACATCTGCTTCGGCCAGTAATACGTTCATGTGACCGGGCATGCGGCCTGCTACGGGATGAATCGCATATTTCACTTCCACTCCTTTCTCCGCCAATAATTTTTCTAATTCATGACAGGCATGTTGCGCCTGTGCTACTGCCAAACCATAACCGGGAACGATATACACTCTGTTGGAATAGGAAAGCAATACAGCAGTATCGCTTAATGAAATTTCTTTGTATGTGCCCTGTGCTTTTGCTCCGCCGCTTACCGCACTGCTGCCACCAAAGTTGCCGATGAGTACGTTTGATAACGAACGGTTCATGGCCTTGCACATGAGTATGGTGAGTAGTGTACCTGCAGCACCCACCAGAATACCACCGGTGAGCATTGCTTTGTTATCATACAAAAATCCTCCGCAAGCTGCGGCCACACCAGTGAATGAGTTGAGCAAGGAAATCACAACTGGCATGTCTGCACCACCGATGGGCATAACGAAGAAGATGCCGTAGATTAATGAAAGAAAAACAATCAAATAAAACGTATGTGGTACTAATAATACAGAATTTGAAATCAAGTAACCTGCTAAGCCAAGGATTACTAATAATAAAGCAATACTTATAAATTGCTGACCTTTAAAAGAAATGTCTTTGACTCTTCCATTTAATTTGCCCCAAGCAACCATACTTCCGGCAAATGAAACAGAACCGATAATACAACCAATTATAATGATAGAAAGCGTACCTATATATCCTCCAAAATTTAACTTGCCCAAGCCTCTTCCGAATGGTTCAATAGGAACAATATTTATTAAATGGTCAAACTCCACAATCGAAATCAACATAGCACAAGCACCACCCATACCATTGAACAAACTCACCATCTCCGGCATGGCCGTCATCTTTACTTTCTTTGCAGCCAATGTACCTCCAACTGTTCCAATCAATATACCGCCGAATATCCAACCATAATTCCCCAGCTTCACACCATCTTCTTCATACAAAAAGATGGTGGCTAATATGGCGATAACCATTCCTGTTGCTGCAATTAAATTTCCTTTGCGTGCAGTAGCAGGATTGGACAACATTTTTAAACCCAGAATAAATGTTACAGAAGCAATGAGATATGACAGGATGAGTATGTTCATGTTTCAACTATTAAAGAGTACTGATTACTTTTTCTTCTTAAACATTTCCAGCATTCGGTCTGTTACTACAAAACCACCGACTACGTTGAGCGTTCCTACAATCACTGCAATGAAGCCGAGGATGAGTGCGAGATAATTATCATGCTCTGCTTTGCCCATGACGATGATAGCTCCGATGATTACCACACCATGTATGGCATTGGCACCACTCATTAAAGGTGTGTGTAATACAGCAGGTACCCGGCCAATGACTTCAATACCCACAAAAATCATCAGGATAACGATGTAAATCATCTGCTGATGCGTGGAGAAGAAAGAAAGAAAATTATCCATATAATTATTATGTTATGAATTATTGCTCAATAGAAATAAGAACGTACAAGAATGATTTTGACCTGTCAGGTTAATGAACTTTATTCTGTTTGCTTTACTAAACGCAGTTTGAACAAAATGCTTCAACCTGACAGGTCTGCTTAAACTATCATTCGCTCATGCACCACCGCTCCTCCATGTGTAATACAACAACCCTTCACTAAATCATCTTCAAAATTTAAGTTGATGTTTGCTTCTTTATCAAGTATCAACTGTAAAAAGTTGAAAATGTTTTTTCCGTACAACTTACTTGCATCACTGGGCATGGTAGCCTGCAAATTGCTATTGCCGATAATGCTTACACCATTGTACAATACCGATTCATTATTTTTTGTAAAAGGCGTATTACCACCGGTTGCCGCAGCTAAATCAATAATCACAGAACCATTACGCATCTTTTGCAGCATCTCTTCGGTAATCAGTATTGGTGCTTTCTTACCGGGTATCTGTGCCGTGGTAATGATGATATCAGCTTTAGCAGCACTTTCTGCAATTTTTTGTTGTTGCTTCTGTTTGTACTCTTCTGTTTGCTCCACTGCGTAACCGCCTGCAGCACTTGCATCAGCAGCACCTTCCACTTCAATAAACTTTGCACCCAGACTCATCACTTCTTCTTTCACCGCAGGTCGTGTATCAAACACTTCTACCACAGCACCTAACCGCTTGGCTGTTGCAATAGCTTGCAGACCTGCCACCCCTGCGCCGAGTATCAATACTTTAGCAGGAGCAATACTTCCTGCCGCCGTCATAAACATGGGAAAGTAACGGCCATAAGCAGCCGCTGCCGTTAATACGGCTTTATATCCTGCAATATTTGCCTGGCTGCTGAGCACATCCATGCTTTGTGCACGGGTGGTGCGTGGCAGCATATCCATGGAAAAAACAGTAGTACCGGCAGTTGCAAATACTTTCATTGCTTCGGTATTCATCAACGGTTGATAAACGCCGATTAAAATTTCATTGCTGATGCTATCAGCAGGTTGATGAATACTCAGCAATACATCAGCGTGTTGTACTACTTCGCTTCTGCTTTTAACAGAAGCGCCTGCAACTGCATAATCACCATCAGAAGCAAATGCTTTCGCACCTGCGCCTTCTTCCACTTGTACCTGTATATTTTTTTTGATGAGAGCGGATACGGTTTCTGGCAACAGTGAAACCCTTGTTTCAAAGCCCGGTTCTTTTAACACACCAAGAATCATGTGAACGTTGGTTTATTATGTGGTGAAAATAAGTAAAAATCTGTAGCTGAAATGACTCTGAGGGAAAGAACTGCATTTTTTACTGTGTAACTTTGTGTTTTCCTTTGTGCCCTCTGTGGTTTAAAAAAAATTACCACAAAGAACACAGAGGTTCTTCACAGAGGAACATTAATTTAAAACCTAACCACGAAATGCTCTTTTTCCTTCTGCTCTTTTCTGAAAAAAACCAACCCGATGAAAAACAAATCAACCGTTAAGGTAACTGATGAATGCTTCCTGATTTCTTCCCAGGTTTCTTCCATTTCTTTACTCCAGTGAATATCATCAAACACCATTACGGTATTGTTATGTACACAGGGAATCAATTGATTAAAATAACGTAGCGTAGGTTCTTTACGATGGTTGCCATCAACAAAGATGAAGTCGTACTTTTTAGTTGTTACAATTTGCAGCGTTTCATCAAAATTGCCTGTAACTGTTTTGATATTTTTTAATTGAAGTCCATCAAATGTTTGTTGCGCCAATGCAGCAATGGAAGCAGCTCCTTCCAAAGTGGTAACCTGCGATTCTTTAACAGCACTTGCAAGGTAAGATGTTGTAATACCAAGAGAAGTACCCAGCTCCAATACTTCTTTTGATTCAAAATACTTCACCAGTCTGTACAGCAATTGTGCATACTTTCTTGGCTTGAGAGAGAAAGCTGCAATCTGCTGTACCACCCTTTGCTTCTTTAATCCTTTTATAGAGCCGGCGCCAAAATCATTCACTTCAATGATGGATTCATTACCCAGCAATAAATTTCTCTGTTGTTCAATTCGTTTATAATCAGGATAGTTTGTTTTATCATTCAGCACCTGTGTAACCAGGTTGAAAACAAAAGGCGAATGAATGCCATGCCCCTTACCGTTGGCAGCCGTGAAATAGTACCGGAGATATTTTGAAGCAAGTTGGAAGGAAGAATACATGGAATAAAATCGAAAATTAAAAGTTCAAAATGTGAAGCAGGATTGCAGAATTAACTATTTCCGATTTTTCACTTTTCATTTTCTACTTTTTTCGCTCCCACACCTGTATAGAAAATGAATAGGCATGCTTTTCATCCGCATTAAAATCATTGTTCTTCACTAACTCCCACTCTTCTACATTGATTTCAGGGAAAAAAGTATCGGCTTCAAAATGTGCATGCACACGGGTCATATAAATGCGATGAGCGATTGACATTGATTGCTCATAAATCTGTGCACCGCCTACTATAAAAATTTCATTGCAATGTAATTGTTGGGATTGCTCAATGGCTTGTTCCAGTGATGTGGCCCACCATACTTCCCCTTCTGTTGATACTTGTGTATTTCTGGAGATGATGATGTTTTGCCGGCCCGGTAATGGTTTGCTGTTGACAGACTCGAATGTTTTACGGCCCATAATCACCGGCATAGCCCAAGTGGTATTCTTGAAAAACTTTAAATCAACCGGCAAATGCCAGAGCAATTGATTGTTTTTGCCGATGGCGTTGTTGGTGGAAGCAGCTACAATTAAACTTATAATCACATTTCAAATTTTAGAATGCCGATTGCGGATTGTAATCTAAAATTTACAATCTGCAATCTAAAATTAAACAGCTACCGGCGCTTTAATAGCGGGATGACTCACATAATTCTCCAGTGTAAAATCTTCAAACTTAAATTCAAAAATATCTTTTACTTCCGGGTTCAACTTCATCGTCGGCAATGGATACGGAGTTCGACTTAATTGCAACTGCACCTGCTCCATATGATTGCTGTAAATATGTACATCGCCAAATGTGTGCACAAATTCTCCGTACTCCAATCCGCAAACCTGCGCAATCATCATAGTGAGCAATGCATACGATGCAATGTTGAATGGCACTCCTAAAAACACATCAGCACTGCGTTGATAGAGTTGACAAGAAAGTTTACCGTTAGCTACGTAGAATTGAAACATCGTATGACAAGGCATTAAGGCCATCTTGGGTAAATCAGCCACATTCCATGCACTGATGATGAGCCTTCTGCTATCCGGATTTTTTTTGATTTGTGCAATGAGGTCTTTCACCTGGTCTACTACCACACCATTCGCTCCTTCCCAACTCCGCCATTGCTTGCCATACACAGGACCCAGCTCTCCATTTTCATCTGCCCACTCATCCCAGATGCTTACACCATTTTCTTTTAAGTAAGCAATATTGGTTTCGCCTTTTAAAAACCATAATAGCTCATGAATGATGCTGCGGAGATGCACCTTTTTTGTGGTAACTAACGGAAACCCTTCGTTCAAATCAAACCGCATCTGGTAACCAAAAACACTGCGGGTGCCGGTACCGGTACGGTCACTTTTGTCGGTACCATTATCCAGAATATGCTGTAATAAAGCGTGGTATTGTTGCATGGCTGCAATTTAACCAAAAGTTGGAACCCCTATTTTATACATCGGCCATATTGTGGGGAAGATGTGAATGATTTTTTTGTTTAGAGCCCCCTCCGTTTCATTTCTTGTTTGATCAATCCCAATTCTCTTCCGGTTTGTCCGCTCATACTGCTGTTTTCCTGTGCCCGGCGCATGAGATAAGGAACCACATCTTTAATGGGACCAAACGGCAGGTATTTGCTTACATTATAACCTGCTTTGGCAAGATTGAAAGTGATGTTATCACTCATGCCATATAATTGAGAGAAGTGAACATGTTCATGATTATGCGGCAATCCTTTTTCATCCAGAATTTTTGCAGCCAGCAAATTACTTTCATCATTATGAGAAGCTACAATGGTTGCAATACGGTCAATATTATGTAAACAAAAGGTGACAGCCGCATTAAAATCCCGGTCACTTGAGGCTTTATCAGGTTGTATGGGCGAAGGATAATTCATATCAGCAGCACGTTTTCTTTCCTTTTCCATGTAAGCACCACGAACCAATTTCATACCCAATATAAAATTACGTTGCGCCGCCGCTTCGTAACAGTCTTTTACAAACTGCAACCGGTCATGCCTGTACATCTGCGCCGTATTATACACAACAGCTTTTGATTTGTTGAAATGATCCATCATCAATGTTACCAATGCATCCACCGGATCCTGTATCCATGTTTCTTCAGCATCTATGAGCACTCCTATATTTTTAGCCGCTGCAGTATTGCATATCAGCATCATTCTGTCCCACACCCGTTGCCACTCTGCTTTTTCATCTGTATTTAATTGTGCAAGTACCTGTTCATAGCGTTTGATTAAAGTACCCGGCGCTTCATGCATCAGTTGATCCATTTTTTCCAGTAATGAAAAACGAACCAGTCCTGTTACTTTAATACTCATGAACGGAATATTATGTTGCGTAGCCGCATAATTGATTACCCGTATAAATTCATCTCTTGCATGATCCTTTTCATCTTCGCCATAATCTCCACCTTCCACACCATAATCAAGGATTACCTGTACATGGTATTCCTCCAGCTTATCAGCCACTTTTGCTGTTTGCTCCAGCGTTTCACCTCCTACAAATTGCTCAAAAATGGTATTGCGGATAATCCCTTTAATGGGTAATCCTGCTTTAATAGCCCATGGAGTAATACGTGTACCAGTGTGTACCAACCAATTCATACCCATTGCTGAGAAAAGAAAATGGGCTTTTTTTAATTGCTTGTCAGATTTATATTCAAATGCATTGGCTGTATTGTCAAATGACAGATTCAAACTCATAAAACAATCGTTGTGGCGCAAATATAGTTGAAAACATTACCTACGCATTATGATCCAAATCAAATCGCCTGGTGATTAAATGGCTGCAGCACCATTTCACTTACCACGCCACTGGATGGTTGCTGGCATAAAAACCAAATAGCTTTGGCTGCTTCTTCTGCCATTACCATTTTATCACGCTGTACACGCAAATCTATTGTATCCCAAAAGGCTGTATCTACACCCCCCAGAAACAAATTGGTGATTCGTATTTCAGTACGCTTTACTTCTTCTCTTAAACTCTGCATCATTCCTACCAATCCATACTTAGATGCAGAATAGGCTGCTGCACCTGCCATAGGTACTTTCCCCAGAACTCCGGGTATGTTTATAATAAGCCCTTTCTTTTGCTCTTTCATCTTGGGCAAAAAAGATTTCATGAGCAAAAACGGTGCATACAAATTGTAATTAAGCGTTCGTAAGAATTCTGTTTCACTTAACTCATCTATTTGTTTAATGATACCTACGCCTGCTGCATTTACAATTACATCAATTGATTGAAACTTAGTAAACAACCGCTCTTTCAGCAAAGCCACTTCTTCCGGTTTGCTTAAGTCCAATGCAAGCGTTTGATCAACAGGTATATTGTTTTGTAACGCAACGGCAGTTAATTTTTCAGCATTACGTGCTGCTAAAAAAAGATGGGCACCGCTGCCTGCAAGTAACTGTACTGTTTTACTGCCTATGCCACCGGTAGCTCCGGTAATTAATACATTTTTATTTTTTAAAGATTCCATAATAAAGCATTAAACATCAGAAAAGAGATTTGGTTCATTATAGTTTTTCAAATAACGTTCACATTTTTTCCAAAAAGCAAAAAATGAATTGTAATAACCCGTTACCTGAGGAAACATCCAATCCCGCTCATCTTTATTGCCGGGATAATGCGTAAAGGCAGGATGTTCTTTTGAAATAAAAACAGGCTTTTTGTTTGGTGATACAGATGCCACCTGCGCTGCAAGTGCATCCACTTCGCCACAATACAATTGAATATTTGGAATATTTGCAGATAGCTGAATAATGAAATCTATCACTTTCTTACTTACAGGATTATTTTCAAAATGTGAAGGTTCCAGTAACAATACACGATGGGCATCATCCTGTGCCCGCCAGCATGGATCCAGATTATAAGAATTGTATAACAGTATTGGTTTTTCAGCATCTATTTCAGGCAGCTCAGTTTGTGGCAAGTGTGATTTTAATTGAATCGCTTTAACAGGTGTTAATACTTGCGGCACCTCAATCAACGGAATTATGTCATAGGATTGATCCATGAATGTTTGCCGTTGATGACTGTATGTATACTTGTTGATATTTTCCTGATTGCAATAATATTTTTTGGAAGAAAAAGCGCCTGCCACCCATTGCCAGCTGCAGTTGTTACTGGCCGCATCGCCATCCAGCAGATGATAATACATCCATTGTGCAGGCATTTTCCAATGGGCTTTACCTGTATTACATGCAATACTTGCTACATACATCCGCACATGATTATGCATGTAGCCTGTTTCATAAAGTTTAAGAATGTGTTTGTCGATGGCATCAATACCTGTACTTGCATTTTCCAACGCATCCATCATTTCAAAATGATGCACATCCTGTTGCTCTTGTTTTAAATCCTGCCAAATCATATTGCCCTTTGCCTGCCATACCCGTTGAAAATACTCACGCCATGCCAGTTCCTGTATAAACTTCTCTATCTGATAAGGCTTGTACCCCTTTTTTAAAACAGCCTGCAATACCTGTTTGGTACTGATAACGCCTCTTGAAATATATGGTGATAAATAGGTAACAGCACCATCTGTAAAATTTCTTGTTTTGGCATATTGCACAGGGTTCACAGCATCTACACGTTGTAAAATTTGCGCATACGTAACTGGAAAGGTCATACTACACTCCTGCTTTTTTAATGATATTGTTAATCATACCATTGAATATGAAATAATGAAAAGGAAGCACACTATACCAATACAATCGCCCCCACATTCCTTTAGGTCTGAAGGTGGCAACCTGTCTTAACTGCAGTTTATTTTTAAGCTTCATAATTCTGAATTCAAGCCATGCTTCACCGGGTAATTTCATTTCGGCATACAATAACAAACGCTTCTGTTCTTTATCAGCAATCAATACCCGCCAGAAATCAAGTGCATCGCCGGGATTAATGGTTTCAATATTGGTTCTGCCCCGGCGTAAGCCCACACCACCTGCCATTTTATCGAGCAATCCACGAATGCGCCATAAAAAATTTCCATAATACCAACCTGTCTTTCCGCCAATGCTCCATATTTTTTGAATTATATCTGCTATTTGCTCCGCTTTTATTTCCCGTTGCTTAATGTCTTTATAACATCCATACACCGGCACTTGTACATAATCCATTGTTGCCTGCGATGCATTACTGCTGATGAATGCATCCTTCCAGCTGCTTACCACCATATTCTGCTCAATCTTTTCAAAAGCCAGTGCCACCGCCTGTTTGTAAGTAAACAATTCAATTCCCAATACTTCCTGCAACTTATTTGGAGTACATACTACATCTACCTTCATACTGTTTACAAGGTTTACGGCTATAGGATAAGATGTGGATGTAATAAAATAAAGCCAGTAAGAAGAAATGCGTGGTGTCATAACGGGTAACGTAATAATATAACGCTTAAGATTTCGTACTTCACCAAACTGAATGAGCATTTGTTTGTAGGTAAGAATTTCCGGGCCACCTATATCATAAATATTGTTGTAAGAAAACTTCTTTAACATCACACCTGTTAAATACTGCAATACATTACGCACCGCAATTGGTTGACATTTTGTGTTCAGCCATTTGGGTGTAATCATGAAGGGTAATTTTTCAGTGATATCACGAATAATTTCAAAAGAAGCACTGCCAGAACCTACAATGATACCGGCACGCAATACAGTAACCGGAATAGTTCCTCCTTTTAAAATAGTCTCCACAGCAAGTCTGCTGGCTAAATGTTTGGACAATACATCCTCATTTACAATACCACCAAGGTAAATCACCTGTTGTAATTGGGTAGCAGCAGCCAGGCGATTAAAGTTGATGGCACACTGTTCTTCCTGTGCCTGAAAAGAGCTGGTAGATGCTGCGAGTGAATGAATCAAATAAAATGCAACATCGATAGCTACAGGCAATAATGTTGTACCCGGCTCAAGAAAATCAACTTCAATTACATGAATGTTTGGATGAATGTGTTCAGCCTCAAAGCGATCCCTGTTGCGAACACAGCAATACAATTGGTGGTTAAGCGGTAAGAGAAACTGAATGAGCCGCTGACCAATATATCCGTTTGCACCTGTAATTAAAATATTCACCGCTTGCTTATTTTATTGGAACTGATTGCCCGTTGTCTGCTGCATTTAAAACGGCTTACTTCCGATAATCGGAGTGAGCTATGCTTGGTTGTTCTGCCGTTTGTACGTTTGCGCCACATTTTAAAACTGCTGCGTTTCATTTGTTTCCGCATCAGCTCAATGACTTCTTTTTCTTTTAAGCCAAACTGTATTTCAATGGCTTCAAAAGGGGTACGATCTTCCCATGCCATTTCTATGATGCGATCAATTTCATCTGCCCGTAATACCGTATCACTTTTCATTTCAACTGGTAAAATTTAGTTTATTCCTTTTCCATTCCACTTCTACAGATGATCCTTCTGCCATAAAAACGGAAGCGGGTGTTTCCTTTGATAAAAAATCAAAGCTGCTGCCATACATGCCTGCAAAATCACAATCAATGACGGAACTGTGCACCTTATTTATCTGCCATGAAGGATGATTGATTTTATATTCTTCAGTAGAAACTTCACCTGTTTTGGTATAACCAAAATAATGTTCAAAAATGAATTCCTCAAAACTGTGCAATTGCATCTTTTCACCTGCAACAGCGGCATTTACCGCAATACTATTCCATCGATGATTACATTTCCACTGGTAACTGATATTTTTTGATGCACCGTTTATATGCCACTCATGTTTTGTGGGAATGGCAGTATAGTGTTCTTTATACAGTTTGTTGGCAACCCAGGCCACTGCCTTATAGGGTACCGTTTCATTTACAAATACAACACCACGTTTGATTTCATTATGCGCCCGCCTTACTACATAAAACCGGAGATTAATTTCTTCAAAAGTGCCCAGCTTTGGTATAGGTATGTTGAATAGTCGTGTGTCTTTAAACATAAACCCAACAAGGCTGGCATATGCTTTTCCATTGTAAAGATCAAGCTCAACTCCTTTAGGCAAATAAGGCTGCAGTACTTCTTCAGGAACAGCATAATTTGCCATGATAATATTTTCCCAATTCGCTTTTAAAAAAATAGCCATTCTGCTCTGTTTTTCTGTTTCGCCAATATTATTTTCCTCTCCTGCATCTTTCACTGCAATACTTTACCTCATTCCACACTTTCTCCCATTTCTTACGCCAGGTAAAAGGTCTGTTACATGTGATGCAAATCTTTACCGGCAGATTTTCTTTTTTAATTGCTTTCATCAAAATTTAATTGAAGCGTTTGCTCTTTCTCGGTTTTACGTTTTGTATGAATTTTAAGTATCCGCTTGTTCTCTTTCTTTACTGCTGCACTTGCCTTTATGCGCCATAATTCAGCTCTTGCATATTTACCTGTTTCCTGAATATCAACAACCGGCAAGGGATATTGTTTTCCCAACTCCACTTTGTACATCAGCTGTTCAGCGGTTGTCATTTGCCATGGTGTGTGAATATGTTCTTTTGGAACGCCTTCCAACTCAGGAATCCATCTTTTTATAAAAACGCCTTCAGGATCATGATCTTTACTTTGTTTTACCGGATTGTAGATACGAATTGTATTCACACCCATTGTGCCCGCCTGCATTTGAAATTGAGCGTAATGAATGCCCGGTTCATAGTCCAGAAAGTTACGGGCTAAGAAATGTACACCTGCCTGCCATGGCTGCCATAAATGATGGGTAAGAAATGAAACAACCATGCTGCGCATCCTGAAATTCAAATAGCCTGTTTGCTTTACACAGCGCATACAAGCATCTACAAGCGGATAACCGGTAGTACCATTTTCCCATGCCGTTACCAATTGTGGATTTATTTGAGTTCTTATGGTATCAAACCCTTTGTTCAAATTCTCAAATTCCATCCTGCATTCACTTTCAAATTTTTGAATGAAATGACAATGCCAGTGAAGCCGGTTGATGAAAGACCGAAGATTACGTTTATCACCAGTATCAGTAATGGCTTTTAATGCTGCCTGATAAACTTGTTTCATACTCAGATTGCCCCATGCTAAATAAGGAGATATTCTGCTGCAACTTGTTCTGCTCTGCTCCGGTTTAGAGATGTATTTATTATAATTTGATTTTCGATCGTATAAAAAACTATGCAGATATTTTTCTGCATTTACGAAACCGCCGGGTTGAAACAAATGATGCTTATCATGTTCGTGCTCCCATAAAGTGAGAACATCCTGTTTTAAATTAACAGCAGAAGCCTTTGAGAAAGCTGGTGTATAAACATCAGCATTCATTGTTTCAAGCCATCTTTTTGTAAATTCTTTTCTGCTGCTGAGTCTTCTTATAACGCCGTTTGCAGGTGCTTCATTCCAGAGAATATTCTGTTTCGCACAATATTCAGCCACAGCAATATCTCTTTTATAAGTAACAAGATTTCCTGTTTCCTGATGAGAAAAAATACTATGAATTGTGTAATGGTTATTCAGTTTTTCAAATGCTGCAATCACTTCACTGTGCACGGCATATATTTTATGATCGTATGGTTTTAACGTCCTATTTATTGCAGTAATGGATTGCTCTGCAAAACGATGATGCCGCTTATCGCTGTCAGCATATTGCATAACAGAAGGTTCAAAAAAGTAAATCAGCAATACCGGCAGGCCGGCATCCATGGCCTGCATTAAAGGAAAATGATCCTGTAACCTCAGGTCACGCTTAAACCAAACAATATTGATCACAGGCTTACTCACATGCGTACTATTTTCTTTTGACGCAGGGTATCAACGGTAAGCGCATGTCCCTGCTTCACATTTTTATAAGCTATTACATCGCAAAGAAATAATTGATGATCAGACTTACTTAAGAATGCGTTTGTATTCAAATGAACACCCTTAAGCTCCATCCAGGCCAGTGCATCTTTTAAAACAGGAAACCCATTCCAGTAACTGATTAATTCTCTCTTTTTTAACCGTTCAATTTTATTGATACTATGGCCACTGTGTCTGCCCAATAAGGTAACCAGATTATATTGATCATCAGCTAAGAGTTGCAGTACAAAATGAGGATCCTGCTGTACATGCCCGAGAGTTTTTGTACCATTATAAACTGCAATTACAAACTGTTTAGGCTGCATACTTACTACAGATGCATAGGTAACAATATTCATGTTTTCAGTATTGTTATGCCTGCTGCTAATGCTGTATACGGGTAAATTTATCCTGTTCCAGGGCTTCTTCATAGTTACTTCTTTGATTGTTGATCCAGTGCGTTTAAAAATTGTTCAGCATTAGCAAGATGTGCATTCCGCTTTACAGCATCCATTTTATCAAATGTATTGATGAGCATTCCAAGCCTTGGATTTTTGGTAAAGAAGTTTCGGTGTATATGCATAAACCGCCAGAATAATCCATCCCATACTGCCTGCCATTCTCCCTTTTCATAATCACTCATCTTCATCAAATAATTACTGCCGCTTATATAAGGCTTTGTAGTCATTAAGCCGCCATCAGCAAATTGCGTCATGCCGTATACGTTTGGCACCATTACCCAATCATATGCATCAATAAACAATTCCATAAACCAGCGATACACTTCATCCGGATCAAATTCGCAGAGCAGCATAAAATTGCCCAGCACCATCAATCGCTCAATATGATGACAATAACCATGCTTCAATACTTTTTTAATTGTGCTGTCAATAGGGGGTATACCTGTGTTGCCCGTCCAGAATGTTTCCGGTATTTTTCGTTTAAACTTCCAGTAGTTGGTTGTCCGTTGTTTACTTCCCTCCCGTTCATATACCAAACGGATGAATTCCCTCCAGCCAATAATTTGCCGTATAAATCCTTCCAAAGAATTAAGCGGAATGTTTTGCTTTTGTGCAATAAGCAATGTTTTATCAATGATTTGCTGTGGTGAAAGCAAACCCACATTCAACATAGGTGCTAATACGGAGTGATGTAACACCACTTCGTTTGTTACAATGGCATCCTCATATACACCAAACTCTTTAAAACGGTTATGCAAAAAATCATCCAGCCATTTCTCGGCATCATCAAAGGTTGTTGCAAACAGGGGTTCAGATTGAAGATGGCCGTAATTGTTTGGAAATTGTTTAGCTACATATTTTTTTGCCTCAATTAAAAACTTGTTTTGTTCCGGCAAATGAAGTGGTGGTGGTGTTTGCTTCTTTGGATATTTTTCCCTGTTATCGGCATCAAAAGTCCACTTGCCACCGGTGGGCTTTCCGTCTTTTTCCATCAGCAACGTACGCTGCCTGCGCTGCCAGGTGTAAAAATCAGTTTGGAAATAGGTTTTCTTTTTTTTGAAAAAGTCATTTGTTTCTTCAACCGTATTAAGGAAGTTGGGCGAAGCATATGTGTGCAGTGTGAGTTTGTTTTTTTCACAGGCTGCTCTCAACCGTTTTCGCAACCAGTTATCAGCTACATCAGCAATGTGAATATCAGTAAACTGCTGCTTAAACAACTGATCAATTAATAACCTGCAATCACTTTCCTTTTGCGATGCTTCAATATACTGAACCCTGCATTTGTTTTGTAACAGCCAGCTTTCATAAAACTTCATGGTGGCCCGGTGCAGCATTAATTTTTGCTGATGAAAATTGAATTGTTTGAAGAATAGATATTCTTCAGTTAAAAAAATTACAGCATCTTTTATTAATGCAGGATGGGTCTTAAATAACTGATGGGGAAAGATAATAACAGCAGACTTCATGATGCGAGTAAACAACAGTAATGCTGTATTGTTTAAATCTTTTCTGCACATTTTTTTTCATTCATCATGATACCGTTAAGCAGGCAGAAGGATCGTTAAAATGTTGAATTATTGATACAGATAAACGCCTGTAACAATCAACAGTTTAATTTATTATTCCAATCATTAAACAAAATAGAATCAGCAGATGTTGATATGTCCTGTTAACCTGAACATTTAAAATAAAAAAAGAAGAACAATAAGATGACAAAACAGGAATTATCAAATGTAGTTGTAAAGGAAACGGCAGGCACTTCAATGATTGATGTACTCATTGATGAGATGGGCGACCAGCACATAAGCACAAGCATTGACACACCCATGCGTGCAGATGCGTTTGAATTAAGCGATGATGAAAAAATGAAAGCGATTGAGCAACATTTTAAATCAATCATGAACATTCTGGGTCTTGATTTGAAAGATGACAGTCTGAGCGGTACTCCGCACCGTGTAGCTAAAATGTACGTAAAGGAAATCTTTCAGGGTTTGAACCCCGCAAATAAACCAAAAGTGGCATTGTTTGAAAACAAATACCGCTACAATGAAATGCTTGTAGAAAAAAACATTTCATTTTACAGTAATTGTGAACATCATTTTGTGCCTATCATAGGAAGAGCACATATTGCTTACATCAGCAAAGGCAAAGTGATAGGGCTCAGCAAACTTAACCGAATTGTAGAGTACTATGCCAAGCGTCCGCAAGTACAGGAACGCTTAACGGTACAGATTGCAAAAGAACTGCAGCAGGTGCTGGTTACTGAAAACGTAGCTGTTGTTATTGATGCCAAACACTTGTGCGTTGCAAGTCGTGGGGTTGAAGATGATACCTCCAGTACCATTACTTCGTTTTACGGCGGTGTATTTAATAATGAAAATAAAAAATCTGAATTTTTAAAATACCTGGAAATCAAAAGTGATTTCTAATCACCATTCCTGAAACAACGTCATGAAACTATGAACAATACCTCAACATTCTTTTTTAATCATTCAATCACCAATTAAAAACTTCAAAATGAAGAAATTTTTTCAGGTTGCTCTGGCAGCAGCTATCGTTCTTGTAAGCATCAATGCAAAAGTTCAGGAAAAAGACATCGTTGACATTGCAGTAGGTTCTGAAGCACACACTACGCTGGTAGCTGCAGTAAAAGCTGCTGATTTAGTAGCTACTTTAAAATCAAAAGGCCCTTTCACTGTTTTTGCTCCGGTAAATGACGCCTTTGCAAAATTACCTGCCGGTACTGTTGAAACATTACTCAAGCCGGAAAACAAAGCTCAGCTGGTTAAAATCTTAACTTACCATGTAGTAGCGGGCAACATTGATTCAAAAGCAGTGGCAGCTGCCATTACAAAAGGAAATGGCAAAGCTGTTTTAACAACTGTAAGTGGTGGTAAACTCACGGCTTCGCTTGATAATGGCAAAGTAAAATTAACTGATGAAAATGGTGGTTCTGCATTTGTGACTGCTGTAGATTTAAAAGGCAGCAATGGTGTGATTCATGTAATTGATGGCGTGGTATTACCAAAATAAAAAACTTATTTTTCTTGAAATGCCCTTTCACAAGAAGGGCATTTTGTTATTTACAAACCTCTACTTTTGCTGTTCTCTACGTTTACAACCATGAATGAAATTGAGGAAAAAACATCAGCTGCAGCACCAGCTTATCCATCACTTGATTTTATTGAAGCCGATTGCTGGAACAAAATAGAACTTGGCTGTACTACGCACAAGCATTCATTCCATACTGCGGTTATTGCAACAATCTTTAATGGATATCCTGAAATGAGAACCGTAGTACTGAGGCGTGTATGGGCTGCATCAAAACAACTTGCGTTTCATACTGATATCAGGAGTGGAAAAATTGAACAATTAATCAAGAACCCGGCCATCAGCTGGTTATTTTACAGCAGCAATGATCGCATACAACTAAGACTGAGCGGTACAGCAAGTATAGAAACTGACTCCACCATAGTAAAAGAAGCCTGGCAAAAAACAAGTTGCAGCAGCAGAAGATGCTACCTTGCACACAGAGCGCCCGGTACAGCATCAGCATTTGCTACCAATGGCTTGCCCGGTATTTTTGAACACAGAGATCCTGACTTAACAGAAAGCGAGGAAGGTTACAAAAACTTTGCAGTCATACTTACAAAAGTGAATAAGATGGAATGGCTGTGGCTGCATCATAAAGGGCACAGACGTGCAGCATTTGAATATCATGAAGGTGGTACAAAAGCCCATTGGCTTGTACCTTAATTATTTATCTGATTTATGCAGAAAAATTACAATAGAGAAACAATTGCATCATGGGATCGCTTTTACCGTGCAAATTTCATTAACAGCATGAGCGGTTATAAAAGTGTGAGTCTTATTGGTACTAAAAGTAAAGAAGGGAGGAGCAATCTGGCTATTTTCAGTAACATTGTTCATTTGGGTGCAGACCCGCCATTAATTGGATTTGTGAACCGTCCGTTAGAAGCGGCGCCGCATACACTTACAAACATTCAGGATACAGGCATCTATACCATAAACCTTATTTCAACATCCTTTATTGACAAAGCACATCAAACAAGTGCCAAATATCTGCAAACACAAAATGAATTTGAAAGAGTGGGTTTGGAAGAAGTGTATTTAGAAAACATATCAGCACCATTTGTAAAAATCAGTCCGCTTAAATATGCTCTGGAGCTGAAAGAAGTGATACCAATAACTCATAACCGCACTTTTTTTGTAATAGGTGAAGTAACAAGCATTTTTATAAATGATGAATTAATAAGTAACGATGGTTATTTGCATTTAGAAAAAGCAAGCATCATCAGCTCGCTGGGTATTGACGGGTATTACGAACCTGATTTTATATCCAGATATGAATACGCAAAACCGGATGTACCACCTATACGCAAATCAAAAATTGATTGAAGAGGATAAAACAAATTATTTCAGCGCCAATTTGTTGATTTCATAAGTACCCGGAGCCACCTCAGTAAATACAGATGCAAAACGTTTTTTACGCACATCGGTTTTGATGGCCTGGTACATATGCTGCTTAATATACTCTTCATCCTGCGGGCGCCAGTAGCCATCTTTAATAGCTTCTTTAGTAATCTCCGTGTAATGGAGGGGCTTACCTGCTGCTTTTAAAATTTCAACTGCGGCCTGTCTGAATGTTACTGCGTCAAGTGGTTTGTATGTTTCAGCTATTTGTTCCATGCAATTACAACAACGGCAACATAAATTTGTTTAAAAGAAATTGAAAAAATCAAAAATTAGAAAAAACAAAAGCCGTTTTGCATAGTTAGAAACCCTGAAACCAATAACAGGGCGTAAATTTTAGAGGCGGCAACTAATTTTTAAACTTTTAGAGATGCATGGACTGTACTTTTACGGCAGTACTATTTGGATGAAACTCTAGTTGGATCTTTTGATCATCCGGTCATTTGGCACATTCATTTTTTCTGGTTCCTGAAGAACCCTATAAAACAATTGTTTAAAATTTTTACATGAAGAAATACAGTATTGCACTACTTGGGATTTTCTATATAGCTGCAGGAATCAATCATTTTATTCATCCTGATTTTTATTTACCACTGATTCCCGGCTATTTACCTGCACCAAAGCAAATAAATATCATCAGCGGCATTGCTGAAATACTATTGGGTGCAGGTGTTCTGTATCCCAAAACAAGATTTAACAGTTGTGCAGGAATTATTTTAATGTTGCTCTGCTTTATACCTGCGCATATATGGTTTATACAAAAAAATGGATGTCTGGGTGTGATGTGTTTACCAGTTTGGATTGCCTGGCTTCGGCTACTGTTAATTCATCCATTATTGATTGGGTGGGCTTATGTTTGCAGAAAACAGGCAAAGCAGGTTCGGCTTAATCACGCCTGAAGATTATCAACGTATTTCTTGTAAAAGATGATGCGGTTTCAAAATTCATATCTTCATTTTTATATCTTATTCTTACAAGCAGTTTTACTGACGGCCTTAGTTTACTTCTGTTAACAATTAACAACCCGTTATCGCCGTGTTCCAATGATTGCAAAACTACTTTTACAGGTTTTACAGCCAGAGGCATCATCTCTATTATCAGTTCATCATTTATATATACATCAATACTATCTGAATGGTTTTTCTCAACCGAAAATAACTCAACTGTAATAACTGAGCTATCTGCATCCACAGTTTTAACAGGTACATTTAAGCGGTCTGCTGGCTCCAGAAATACTTTTTGTTCTTCATACAACTCAAATAATTTTTTTCTGTACTCAGTTAATTCATCTTGTGCAGCAAGCGATACATCATTACTTACTTTTGTACATGTTATTTCTGAAGTAGCACCAGATACCCATGTCCATGTACCCCTGCTGACTGTTGAATCAGCTTTATTAAATTTAAACTGCAAATGATTTAAATAACGGCATTCATCTTTTGAAATAACAATAGCACGTTGCAGATGCTGTGGCTTTAAACGCAGCCAATTTGAAAAAACTTGACCCGTTACAATAAAGTCACATCCATAAACAGTACTTTTATCAGAGCCACGTGTGTAAAACATACCATAAACAGTACCATCGCTTTGAAATAATTCCAACCGAAAATTAATGGTGCGTGTTCCCCTCTCGTTAAGTTTAATAACTCCCTCCCACACACCTGTAACAGATTGTGAAAAACAATTACAACTTACTAAAAGAGATATCAACAAAAATAATTTATACATGCAACACCTATTCTTCAAGACCCATAATGACGATTACCTGTCTGTTATAGCTTAAATCAAACAGCATATCTTTCACCACATTTGCGGCACTGCGCCGTATTGAAAAACGTAACTTTTCTGTTGAAGGGGTCTCAACTTTCAATACAAAGCTATGCATTCCATCTTCCAGTTTTGAAACATCCACTTCCATGGTATTGCTTTCATTTGATTTCCATTTATCAATTAAATTTCCATTAAAGTACAAGCTCACATCAACTGCTGAAGAATTGTCCTTTGCAGGAATAAATTCAAATACAGGTTTATTACCTAATTGTTTGCGCCATAAGATTGTTCTGAAATCTGTATTCATAATGACAGGTGCAGCAACACTTGACGGGAAAAATATACCGGTATATTTTTTCAATAGTTGATCAGACTCATCAGATAAAGTATTTTTTATTTGTTCCAGCTTTAATGTACCTGCGGGGCCCAATGTATTTTCTTCCTTCATAAACACAGCTGACCGGATGCTGTTTTGCCTGTTTGAGAAATCAAAGCTGGCATCTGCCCTTGTAAATAATGTAGCATCAACATCAGTAAGACCATAGTTCTTCAAAATAAGCATGCGCCGCATTTCCAATCGTTGTTTATTGACCCAGCCATACACGAGATAATTACATCCTATTTCTTTTCCTTTCTCCTGCCTGGTAAGATAGAGTACACCCATCAGGAAATTTCCGCTTTGATGAAATTCCATTCGGGCATTTAAGCGGTAATCCTCCAATGTAATTTTATATTTCAGCGTTCCGGTCCATAGGCCGGAGAAGTTTTCCGCATTGGCATACAGTGTAAGAAAGCAAATAATAAAAAAAGAAAACATTTGTTTCATAAGCTGTGATTTTTCTAAGTGGAATTTACATCATTATGATACAAATGCCTAGTGAATACCGTTAATTTCGTGATAAAGAAATTATTTACAGTAATTAAATTCTTTAGCAAATCTTACTTTGTTACGCAATTACATTTAGGGTTTTTAACAGTTGAAGGCACCAGACAAATGTTGCTGAAAAACAATCAGGTAACTTATTTATTTAAACATATTGCTGCTCTGCGTAAAAGTATATAATTCTATTTCAAATATAAATCCTGCTGAAAACAGCAGGGTTTATATTTCACCAGTTCAATTTTTATTTAAAAGATATAACGCAATCCGAATTGCATCTGCCAACGGCTTTGCAAATCAGGGTTTGATAAAAATGTTTTGGTAAGAGAAGGGTCAAAGCGATAAACGGGTGTATTACCTACAAGATTAACACTCAACGGCTGAAAGTAACCTGAAGTAGTTGCATATTGCCGCACACCCCATTTACTGCTGATAAAATTACCAAGGTTAATGAAGTCAAAACTAATTTGTAGTGTTTGTTTCTTTTCTTTGCCAAGCTTCAGATCTTGAAGTACACGTACATCTACCTGACTGTACCAAGGAGTTGTGGCCCCGTATTTTTCAGTAAATTGACCACGCAATCCACTTAAATATTTATCCTGAGCAATAAATCTTTGCAAAGCAGTACGTTGAGCTGCGGGGCTTTGTACATTTCCGTTAATGTCAGTAAACGCAGCAAAGTTCATTGTGCTTATTTCAGCGTCTGTAGGAACATATAAAAGGTCATTTGAATTTGTTCCATCATTGTTTATATCACCACCGTAAACATAGGCAAAACGATCACCTGCATTCCACGAACCGAATGCAGAAATAGTAGTTGCCCATTTTTTACCATATTCATATTTTTTTGAAACTGCTGCAATAATGCGGTGCTGAATACCATACAAAGAAGGTGATAGTATGGCTGCATTGGCATTATTCAGAATGGGGTTACGGTCAAAGGCGTCACTTGAAATTTCTGCAGAAATAGAACTTGCATCTTTTGCAGTAAGATAGTTATATGCTACCATTGCATACCATCCGTTTTTGAATGTTTGCTGGGCCTGAAAGCTGGCATTAAACTGGTAGCCCACATTTGTATTGGTAAATACGTATGCATTAGCAGAACCTTTATCTGCAGCCGTATAGATTTTACGGTTATCGCCTGTTCCAGAATTTAATGTACCGCTCGGTGTGCCTAAATTATAGTTACGTACCATCATAGCATTTACATCTTTTGTATAAGCGAGATCAATGGTAAAGATGGTTCCGAAAGGAATTTTAAAATCAGTTCCAATATTGGTTCTCCAAACCTGTGGCCACTGGAAATCTCTATCTGTTGCATTATAGAAAAAGCTGAAAGGATTACCTATATGGTTACCAATCCATACAAATGGAAAACGTCCTGTAAACAAACCACTACCTCCACGAATCTGTATACTCTTATCACCTTTTGCATCCCAATTAAACCCTAAACGTGGCGATAAAAGAAATTTCTTAGTAGGAAGACGATTATTGTCCAAATCTCTTCCGGCACCGTTTGTAATTCTTCTTCCGTTTGCATCAAACAAGGTCAGATTATCGTTATTCTGAAGTGTGGGTGAACCTTGTGTAACAGTTCCTTTATAAGTACCATCTGCATTAAAATCCGGACTCACAAAACTCAGGTTTGTATAATTGGGCTTATCTGCACGCAATCCTAATGTGAGTGTAAAGTTTTTAGATACATTTATTTCATCCTGGAAGTAAAAAGACAATTGAGATACAGTTAAATAATACCATGACCATTGATCAGCCCTTGCACGATTGCGGGCATAATTTACATCCACATCCAATGGATAAGCCCCAAAAACAAAAGCACCACTTACAGGTACACTGTCTTTAAATGTTTGAACATCGGCTTCTGAAAATAAAGTGGGGCCATATCCTGTTAAGTTAAATGAGTTACCAAACTTAAACTGCTCATAAGAAAATCCTGCAGTTAAAGTGTGATTTTTTAAGAACACATTGAAATTATCAGTGATTTGTAATGCATCCTGATTTAAACGGTTATAAATGGAGAAAGGCTCGTGCCCTGCAATAATATAACGAACTCCGTTTTTAGTAAGGTTTACCACGGGAAATGGTTCTGAAAATGGATTTCGCTTATCACGAAAACTTGTAAACACGCCACGCAGTTTATTGGCAAACTTGCTGTTAAAGTTTGATTTTAATTCACCGCTGAAAGAGTTGAGATTGTTTACAATTTCATATCCGGAATTACGGAACTGGAGCGTTGTAAAATCAGGCCCTCTGCGCCCAATAGCGCTTGGATGCGCCGGCTTACCTTTTGATGCGCTTAAACCATTGTATGTTAAGGCAAGCTTGTGAACCTGATTGATATTCCAGTCAATTTTTGCAAGCCATTTATAATTTGTTTGGTCATATGTAAACCCTTGATAAGGTCCGGTTTCATATCCAAATTTTGATCTTAAGATACTGCTTACAGCAATCAAATCACTTTCTAAAACACGGGAAGTATTTGATTTGCCGTTATTGCTTGCATTTTGTGCCACATAAGCTGTAGGCTGATCCGTACGTTGTTCTGTTTCAAAATTTACGAAGTAAAACAATTTATTTTTTTTCAATGCGCCACCTAAAGATGCGCCTGCCTGAAATTGCGAAAGTGAAGGAATTTCAAATTTAGTTCCATCTACTTTCTTACCCGTAAAACTTTGATTGCGGTAAAACATATATGCAGTTCCGTAAGTAGTATTGCTTCCGCTTTTTGTTACAGTATTAACTCCCGCACCGGTAAACCCGGCTTGTGTAACATCATAAGGTGCAATATTCACCTGTATCTGATCAATGGCGTCAAGTGAAACCGGTTGAGCATTTGTTTGTCCCCCGGGGGTGGGTGCATCCAAACCAAAAGGGTTATTAAATACAGCGCCATCAAGCGAAAAGTTATTGTACTGTCCGTTACGTCCTGCAAATGATAAACCATTATAAGTAGAAGCAGCTGAGGGGGTTAAACGCAAATAATCATCTGCTGAACGATTAATGGTAGGCAATGAACGCAGCAGTTTGTTATTAATAGTTGTAGAAGCACCTGTTCTTTTATTATCAAATATTCGGTTGCCGCCCTGAATCACTACCTCTTTTAAATCACCAGCTTTTTCTTCCATTGCAACTTCTAATGGTGTATTCTGCCCCAGTTCAAGTAACACATTATTAATGATTACTGTGTTGTAACCTACAAAGTTGATGGTGATTTTATAAGGGCCTCCTACTCTCAGGTTGGGCACCACAAATCTTCCGTCTGCTTTTGTAGTGATAATTTGTTTAATACCTGCATCTGGAAATTCAACCATTACAGTTGCAGATGCAAGTGCTGCACCTTTTTTATCCTGTACAAGTCCATTTAAAGTAGCTGTGGTTACCTGTGCTGAAGCAGCAACGCCACAGAAAATCATGAGCAGGCTGAATAGCCATGTTTGTAACTGAAGTTTCATGTTGTTGGGGGTTTGCAGCAAATGTAATTACACATTAACAATTACATAACAATTTAATAACCGCCCCATAAAAGTTACTATTGCAATTCACAACTTATTCAGGTTTTAAGAATGCTTAACCTCAATGGTTGAACGCAAACTGCAATAAATTTCAACAAAAAGCCCAACCATGGAGTTGGGCTTTACTGTAGATTAAAATGAGGTTTTAGTCCAATCCAAAAATTCCTTTGTTCAACACCTGCAAAGTTTGTGTTTTGAACGATGAAGGCACCAGCAGCGATACATTATGCGGACTGCCACCATAGCTTACCATACGTACAGGAATATCTGATAAACTGTCAAACAGTTTTGAAAGCACATGCTCTGTTTTTGCAATTTCATTACCAACAATACTCACAATACTCATGTCTTTATCAATATCAATTGTGCCGAATGGCTCCAGTTCTTTGATGATTTCATTTAAGTGAACATCACTGTCAATAGTAACTGATACTGCTACTTCTGATGTTGTAATCATATCAATGGAAGTACGGTATTTTTCAAACACTTCAAATACCTTTCTTAAGAAACCGTAAGCAAGCAACATGCGACTGCTTTTGATTTTAATGGCAATGATGCCGTCTTTTGCTGCTACTGCTTTTACACCTACACTTCCCGCCTCTTCTACAATCAATGTTCCTTTTGCATCTGGCTGCATGGTGTTCAACAATTTCACCGGAATATTATAATGCTGTGCCGGCCAGATGGATGCCGGATGTAAAATTTTTGCACCGAAGTAAGCCAGCTCAGCAGCTTCATCAAAACTCAACTGCTCAATGGCAACTGTTTTCTTTACAATGCGTGGATCGTTGTTGTGCATGCCGTCAATATCCGTCCATATTTCGCAAACAGATGCTTTAATGGCTGCCGCAATGAGCGATGCACTGTAATCGCTGCCCCCCCGTTTTAAATTATCCACTTCACCTTTTGCGTTACGACTGATGTAACCTTGTGTAATAAACAACTTCACATCTTTATGTTGATTCAACAATTGGCTCAGTTTTACTTTTATCGTTCCCACCTGCGGTTCTTCATAACTGTCAATGCTCATAAAATCAAGCGCAGGCAACAATGCATGCTTGATTCCTTTTTCTTCTAAGTAGCAACTGAACATTTTTGTACTCATCAATTCACCCTGTGCCAGAATATCTTTATTCAAAGCTTCATTAAAAGATATTTTGAGAATAATATTTAAAAATTCAAAATGCTCGGCAATTATAGCCCGGCATTTTTCTCTGGCTGCATCAGTACCCAGCAAATTGTTAATGAAGTTTTGATAATGTGCATTAAGCTCATCAATTTTTTGTTTGGCACCTGCTTTATCGGCTTCGGCCAACGCAGCTCCAATGGCAACAAGTGTATTGGTAGTACCACTCAATGCACTTAACACTACAATCTTACTTTCATCATCACGTGTAATCAATTTTGCTACATCATGCATACGTTCCGGTTTGCCTACTGAGGTACCGCCAAACTTCATCACTTTCATGGTAGTAAATTTTGCCCCCATCCCCTAAAGGGGTGTTTTGAACACTCAAGCAAAATGGGAGCGGTTTATAAATTCTGTTTTTATTTTTTTGTTATCAGCTTTGTTACTACTATTTAACTGTTATTGCGTCGCATTGAAAATCCCGTCTTTAGCGGGACACTTTTACGTTTTTAATTCTATTGAGCAACCCACCCCTATCCATCATCTTCATTTTCTGTGACTCCTCCACCCATCCGGGGAGGGGATAAACTTGTTGCGCATTATACATAACAATTCAAGATGAACTTCTTCATCATCCCCCCACCTTATTGTAAACTTGAAAATTCGTTAAAACCACAAGGGCAACAAAAACTTTTTTCAATGTGCAGGAAAACGTTAACACCGTTCATCAATAAATGAATCAAACGGGTTGCAAATTTAAAGATTGATTCCGAATTTCTGTCCCAATTCTGTCAAATCTTGAACAACTGATGCTACGATGGGTATGCCATTCGTCATTCGTTCTTTTTCAAACAAACGTTCGGGGTCGCCGGGCACCATTACTTTTTGATTTTCATTTACAGGTGTTGCATTTCTGAACCGATGCAACCATTGATCCATATCTTTTTTAAAATCTGCTGCTTTACGAAAGGCATCAATACGCATGGCACCTAAAAAATGTCCCAACCCTTTTCCCGGTTGATTTTGCGGCATGGGTACGTACGCAGGAAAAGGATTAGCCCAAGGACCGTAATTAGCACCGCTTAACACGGCTGAAAAAATATCAACTATACTGCCAAGTGCATAACCTTTATGACTGCCATGCTCTCTGTCACTTCCCAATGGCAATAATGCACCTTTATTTTTTAATGCATGCGCATCAGTTGTTGCATTTCCGCTTTCATCCTGTATCCAACCGTGTGGGGCATCAGCATTTTTACGTTGAAGAATTTCAAGTTTACCATTTGCAGCAGTTGTTGTTGCAAAATCGGCAACAAATGGTTCTTCATTGCCTGCAGGTATGGCCACAGCAATAGGATTGGTACCTAACATTCTTTCTTTGGAAAAGGTAGGCGCAACCAAAGCACTGGCATTGGTCATTGCCATACCAATCATATCATGTTCCAGAGCCATCATAGCATGATAGCCTGCAATACCAAAGTGATTGCTGTTTTGTACACTTACCCATCCGGTACCGCATATTTTTGCTTTTTCAATGGCAATCTTCATGGCATGCAATGCCACTACCAGTCCCAATCCTGCATCACCATCCACTACGGCGGTAGAAGGACTTTCATGAATGATGCGGATGTTAGGAGTTGCATTCACACGACCTGCTTCCCACAAACGCACATAACCGCTGAGGCGTGCCACACCATGACTGTCAATACCTCTTACATCAGCCGTCAGTAATGCTTTGGTTGCAGTAGTCGCATGCTCTTCACTGCAGCCGATAGCCGAGAAAATGTTTTTTGTGAATTGATAGAGATGGTTGTATGAAAATGTTTGCTCCATGAACAACGATGCTATTACTAAAGATGATTTGAAATGAAAACCATTGATGCCATTTGCAGTGCAGTACAAGAGTGCGACGCAAAACCGCTGCTATGAAAAACCTTTGCCGGTAACCAAAGAAAATTATCAATATTCAATAATGACTCCGCTCCCACTCACGACTGACTACTCACGACTTTCTTATGCCTGCGCCGTGGGTCCGCCAAAATTCATAGGGATAGCCATTTCTTCCAAGTCACGGATGCTTCCGTTAGCCGCCTCAAAACGCTGGATATTTTCAGTGAGGGCTTTCATAAAACGCTTGGCATGCTGCGGTGTAAAAATGATACGGCTTTTTACCTTGCTCTTGGGCGTGCCGGGCATAACGTTTACAAAATCAATTACAAACTCGGCATGGCTGTGGGTGATGATGGCAAGATTGGCGTACTCCCCTTCGGCTACTTCTTCTGTAATTTCAATGTTGAGTTGGTTAGGCGGATTCATTTGTTGTTCGTCCATAATAAAAAAGTTGAGGAGCAAATATACAGCAGGCCGGTGAGGGCAGCGATTTTAGTGAAAAGAATGGAAAAAGTTTTTCGCTGAAAAGTTGAAACCCTTATCTTTGCCGTCCTGAAAAAACGAAGCAGATTTCTGATTGTGTTAGAGGTCTTGGTTCGGGTTCAAGGATCGGTAGTTCAGTTGGTTAGAATGCCGCCCTGTCACGGCGGAGGTCGCGGGTTCGAGTCCCGTCCGGTCCGCAAAAAAGGTTCAGCAATTGCTGAACCTTTTTGCACTTACCATAGCTCCCTGCCCTGGTAAAAATCAAGCAGTTTGGTACGGAAGGTATACTCATACTTCGCCTGGATGAGATTGATGGTACTGCGGTCAAAATTATTTTTTACGAGTAAGAATTCCACAGCATTGATCACGCCGTTTTCAAAACGAACGGTGGCAGCACGGAAGGATTCTTCAAAATTCATAACCTGCTCCTGCAAGGCATTGAAACGTTTGTACGAAGCATTCATGTTGAGCCATGCCTGTTCAATATTCTGACGAAGCTGGTAATGGGTATTTTGTGCATCCAGCTGAACATTTTTATAATTGATATCAGCCAGTTTGATACGGTTCCTTGCCTGCAGGTTATTGAAGATGGGCACCTGCACACTTAAACCGGCGAAATAACCGATGTTGTTTTTCATTTGTGTGAAGTATCCAACAGGCTGTTGATTGAACTTTTGCACTTCCGTAAAAACAGGTGTACGTACGGAACCGTTTTTGGTGTACAACCCTGTATTTTCTTCCACAACTGATGTGGGGGTTAAACTTCTGAAAAAACTGGAATACCCACTACCCATAGCACCAGTTAAACTTATGGTAGGAAAGTAAGCGCCTCTGGCCACCTTCCTGTTTGCTTCGGCACTTTTCACCCGGTATTCATTGGCTTTTATAAGTGCCATGTATTCCATTGCTGCTGCAATCACTTCAGCTGAAGATTGTGCATACACCGCATCGTTCAGCTGAATTTGATTCCGTTCGAGTGTAAGTGCTGCTGCATAAGGTATGTTCATGAGCTGGCACAAACTGAGCTTTGATTGCTGTAAACTGTTTTCCAGGTTCACCAGGTTAATCTGTTCGTTTGCCATCTGGCCTTTCATATCAGTTAGCTGAAAACTTCCTGCCGAACCTTCTTTTACCAATACATCCATACGCTCCACTTGTTTTTGCGTAACTGCCAGTTGAACTTTAGATGCAGCAATCAAATCTTCATTCACCAATACCTGCATGTAAGCAAGAATAACATTGAGCACCAGATTATCCTGCGCCTGTTTATAATCCATGGCTGCGGCTTTATAATTATAATTCGCCTGCAGCAGCAGGTTTTGCAAACGCATGCCGTTAAACAGTACTACGCCTGCATTTACATTGGGGTTGGATGATTCCAGTTGATTGTTGGTAAATGTATTGGTGATGGGGTCCACATTACGGCCAAAGTTGAAACCATAGTTCCAGGAGCCATTAACGGCCGGCAGTAAATTCATTTTTGCCTGCTGATTGTTGATGGAAGCTGTTTGTTTTTGCAAACCGCTCTGTTGTACCTGGATATTATTTTTAATGGCTGTATCAATACATTGCTTCAACGTGAGTTGCTGTGCATGAAGGCTGTAGTAAAAGAGAATAAAAATTGCCGTTAAATGATATTTCATAATTAATTGTGTATTGTGTTTTCAATTCTGCCATCCAGCAGGTGAATGGTGCGGCTTGCATAAGCTGCATTTTTTTCACTATGCGTTACCTGTATAATGGTAACTCCATCTTTGTTGAGCTGTTTAAATAATTCCATAATCTCCTCCCCTTGTTTGGAATTGAGATTACCGGTTGGTTCATCAGCCAGAATCAAACGTGGCTTGGATATAAGCGCCCTGGCAATACCAACTAATTGTTGCTGACCACCGCTTAACTGCGTGGGAAATAAATCCTTTTTACCAACGATGTTAAACCGATCCAGCATATCTGCCACCAATGCTTTCCGTTCAGATGATTTTACATCCTGGTAGAGCAAGGGCGTTTCAATATTTTCATACACCGTTAATTCATCAATCAAATGATATTGCTGAAATACAAAGCCGATGTATTGCTTATAGAGTTGGGAACGTTGCTTTTCTTTTATCTGGTGCACTTCTTCGTGAAGAAACCGGTACTCGCCTTCGTCAAAACCGTCCAGCATACCAATCACATTCAACAAAGTTGATTTGCCTGAACCGGAAGGCCCCATAATGGAAATAAATTCGCCTTCCTGCACCTGCAGGTTAATATCTTTCAACAGAAAGGTTCTGTTACCACCAATGGTAACCCATTTGAAAATGTTTTTTATTTCTAACAGCATTGTATTTTATTTATTCTGTTCTTAGTGATTTTACAGGATTTGAAACGGCCGCTTTCAATGCCTGAAAGGAAACTGTAAGTACAGCTACCAGTATTATAAATACGGCTGCAATAACAAACATCCATGCATTCAATACTGTACGGTATGGATAATTCTGTAACCATTTATTTGCCAGTAACCACGCAACAGGAATGGAAATAAGGAGTGAGATAATTACAAGTTTTAAAAAGTCTTTTGATAAAGCTGTAGTAATGTTTGTAACAGATGCACCCAATACTTTACGAACACCAATTTCCTTTACTCTTCTTTCGGCTGCCAAAACAGATAATCCGAATAACCCGATGCAGGAAATAAAAATGGTAAGTACAGCACCAAATAATAACATCTTTTTCCAACGTGCTTCAGATTCATATTGACGTTGATTGCTGATGTCTTTGAATTCATAACTGTAAGGTTGCAGCGGCAATAGTTTTTTATACACCTGTTCAATGTAAGGTAATGCTGCTGCGGCAGTTCCTTCCTTTATACGTACGATTGCCAACCCAAAGTTGTTATGATCATTACTGAACAATTGTGGCTTGATTGTTTCAGTAAGTGACGTATAATGATGGTCTTTAACAACACCTATTACTGTAAGTTTTCTTTTGTTATACCAAAAATCAACTGTTTGTCCTATGGGATTCTTCCATCCGGCAGCCTTTACAAATGCCTCATTAACTAAAACTGATGAGCCGGAATCATAAGCCGTACTCATAGAAAAATTTCTGCCCTGTACAACAGGTATTTTATAGATGGGTAAATACGCTGCATCAATCCAGTCCATTGTAAACTCAAGTTCCTTATCCACATTTACTCTTGCAACGGTGATGTTAAAGCCATTGTTACGGATGGCTACCTGTTCAATATCCGGATTCTTGAGCAACTCCTGTCTGAAAACAGATATTTCATTATTTGAAACATTAGGAATAGTGATTAAATGCTTATCATCATATCCCAGGTCTTTTGAAACGAGGAAATGAAACTGCTTATACATAACAGTTGTAGCAATGATAAGTAATGTAGCCAGCGAAAATTGCAGTACTACGAGCGAACGTTGTACATAATTTTTTCCGGAGAGACGGAACCGATTGTATAATGTTTCAACCGGGTTAAATCCTGAAAGCACCAGTGCCGGATAAAAACCAGCTAAAAATCCCGTGATAAAAAACAAAGAAATATATCCAACCAACAGCTTCCAGTCAAACAAATAGCTTAACGACAAAACTTTATTAGAAAGCTCATTAAAAAACGGAAGTAAGAGTTGTGCAATTGCCAGGGCTAAAAGAAATGCAATCAAACTGATGATATAGGACTCACCTAACAGTTGCCAGATGAGTTGTCGGCGATCACTGCCCACAACTTTACGAACCCCAATTTCCTTAGCCCGCTTTAATGAACGTGCCACAGTCAGATTTACGAAATTGATACATGCAATGATCAAAATAAACAAAGCAATGCCTGAAAGTATATAAGAATATATCGGATTACTGGCCCCAACCATTCCATTGTCAGCCCTGTAATCTTTGCTCAAATGAATATCAGTATAGGGTTGCAGCATATATGAAGCTTTTGATTTGAAGTTATATTTCTCAACCATCTGCTTGATCATATCTTTTGCATCGCTTTCGTAGAAACGCATCATCTTGGCTTCAGTTTGCTTTACATCAGCCCCCGGTGCCAGCATTACGAAGGTGTTGAGGAAGAAATTGAACCAATTTTCTCTGTCAGTAATTTCAGCAGGTGTTAATTGCAGTATTGTAAGCAATTGAAATTTGAGCGAAGAATTTTGCGGGCAATCTTTAGCTACGGCTGTTACCGTGAATGGCATAAACACACCATTACGCTGCAGTTCCATTGTTTTACCTACCACATCCGCAGCACCAAAAAACTTTTTAGCTACTGTTTCAGTAATTACAACAGCATCAGGATTTATTAAAGCAGTTTTTGCATTTCCATATAACAACTGAAACTGCATGAGTGAAAAGAAATTACTATCCACTCTGTGTCCTTCCTGTGGCAGAATTTCGGTTCCTTTTCTTACGTTCAGGTAATCACCCTGGATACGTACAAATGAAACAATTTCAGGAACACCGGATGCAAATGCCGGTCCATGAAAACTTCCGGTGTTGCCGCTCTGCATTTGAATACTTCCATCAGGATTTACCTGCTTGCTTACTATTCGATAGATTTTTGAAACGTTTGGCAGAAACCGATCATAGCTCACTTCATCTTTTGTATATAGAAGAATGAGCATAGCACAGGCAAGCCCCATACTTAACCCGGCAATATTAATGACAGAATATACCTTATTCCTGATGAGGTTACGGAATGCAGTTTTAAAATAATTTCTGAACATGATAAGATTGTTTTGCTGTAATACCGGCTTTTAAATATGGAAAAAATTTATTCTGTTCTTAAACTCTTAACAGGGTTATGTAAAGCTGCTTTAACAGCCTGTGAACTCACTGTAAGAAGTGCAATCAATAATGCTACAAATCCTGCCACAGCAAATACCCACCAGCTAATGGTGATACGGTAAGCAAAATCCTGCAACCATTGATTCATAGCCCACCAAGCTACCGGGAACGCTACGAGAGAGGCAATACCCACCAGTTTTATAAAATCTTTTGATAGCAGCGTGGTAATACTTCCAACAGAAGCACCTAATACTTTACGTACGCCAATTTCTTTGGTACGTTGTTCAGCCATATAAGCTGCCAGTCCAAATAAACCCAAACAGGCAATGAAAATGGCCAGCAGGGAAAAGGAAAGAGCCACTTTTCCAACCCGCTGTTCTGCACGGTACATATTATCAAATGATTCATCAAGGAACTGGTAGCTGAAAGGCATATCAGGAGCCATTGTTTTCCATTTCTGTTCAATTGCTGTAATAAGTCCTTTTACATCAGCAGCAGCAACTTTAAATGCAGCAGCCCATTTGTTATTGCCTAAACGCATGGAAAGAGGACCGATGTTCTGCCGTAATGATTCAAAGTTGAAATTTTTTACTACTCCAATTATTGTATAAGGAGTGGAGGTATTGGCACTATTGCCATCCGATGAATACAATTTTTTACCAACAGGATTATCAACACCCATGATTTTTGCTGCAGCCTCGTTAATGATAATAGCCGATGAATCAGAACCATACTGTGTTGAAAAATTTCGGCCAAAAACCATTTCCATGCCAAGAACCGGTATATAATCATAATCTACCTGCCACGACTGCATGTTAAAACCGTTTTTTTCTGTCATCACAGCTTCGGTAGAAAACGTATTATCACTGCGGGAAGAATTGCTTACCGGTAAATACCCTGCAAAAGAAGATGCTTTGACACCACTTATTTTGCCTACTTCATTTCTGAACGCATCTACATTATTGCCTAAAGCTGAAGTATTATTTATAACCAATAACTGATCTTTATTAAATCCGATTTTGGTGTTCTGAATATAGTTCAGCTGTTTGTACACAACAATGGTTCCGATGATAAGCACAATGGATGTAAAAAACTGGAACACCACCAATGCGCTTCTGAAATTATTTTTACTGAACCCATTATTGATTTTCCCTTTCAGTACAGCAATAGGCCGGAATGATGACAGAAAAAATGCAGGGTATAAACCGGCGAGCACACCTGTTACAATGGGCATACTAATTAAAAACAATAAATAACCGGGTTGTAAAAGTTCGTTTATGTTTAATGTTTTGCCTGATATAGAATTAAAATAGCCAATGCTTAACCATACCAGCCCTATAGCGAGAAGAAGACCTATAAATACCATAAGTGTAGATTCTGTTAAGAACTGACCGATAAGCATTTTCTTTTCTGTACCTAATACTTTTCTGATGCCTACTTCTTTAGCCCTGTTGACTGAACGGGCAGTAGAAAGATTCATAAAGTTAACACAGGCAATGAGCAGAATAAATAGTGCAACAGCTGAAAAAATATAAACATATTGTATACTGCTGTTTACACCCAATTCCGGAAACCGGTCAGATTTCAAATGAATATCCAATAAAGGCATCAGGGAGTACACAAGTTTATTACCTGTTTTTTCAAAGTCGGCCATACTGTTAATCTGCATAAACTGTTTGGCCTGTGGTAGAATATACTTATCTATAAACTGCGTAAAGTTTTTTTCAAATGCCTTGGCATCAGTTCCTTCCTTCAATAAAAGATAGGTATGAAAATTATGGCTCAGAAAATTTCCCCATCCATAATCCACATTATCCATAGAGAAAAAGAAGTCGAAATTAAAATGCGAATTATCAGGAATATCTTTTATAACAGCTGTTACTTTGTAAAGTGTTTTGGTATTATCGTTGGTCTCTACACTTTGACCAATGACATTAACAGAACCAAAATATTTATTGGCGGCCGACTCTGTAATCACCACCGTATTGGGTTCATTTAATGCAGTTTCCGGATTACCGGCAATCACAGGCAGGGTAAACACTTCAAACAATGTTGAATCAGCATGAGCAACACGGGTTTCATTTATAAACCCATTGCCTTTTTTGATGAGTTTTGAGCCGGCGGAGTTATAGATCCTTACAAACTGCTCTACCTGCGGGTAATCTTTTTTGAGCGCAGCACCCATAGGATCGCTGGATACTGCCAGTTTTAAATCTGTACCACCAAAACGTATATCAGAATTAACCCTGTAAATACGGCTTGCTTTTTTGTGATAGTGATCATAACTCAATTCATCTACCACATACAGGGCAATTAAAATAAAACAGGCAAGCCCTACTGCCAAACCTGCAATATTAATGATAGAGAATGTCCGGTTTTTGAGCAAATTTCTCCAGGCAATAACAAAATAGTTTTTCAGCATGATGATAAAGTTTTATTCTGTTCGTAAACTTTTAACCGGGTTTGATACTGCTGCTTTAACTGACTGAAAGCTTACAGTTACCAATGTTATAATTAAAGCAGCTCCTACTGCCAGTACAAATACCCACCAGGGCATATCAGCACGGTAACTGTATTTCTGCAGCCACTCACGCATGTAGTAATAAGCTATGGGTACAGCAATCAAGGAAGAGCATAATACCAACAGTATAAAATCTTTTGATAACATTTGCCACAGGTTGAGTACAGATGCTCCTAATACTTTGCGGATGCCGATTTCTTTGGTTCGTTGCTCAGCAACATAAGCTGATAATCCAAACAGACCCAAACAGGAAATAAGAATGGTTAAGAAGGCAAATATGGCTGCCAGTTTACCCACCATCATTTCAAAACGGATTTTCTTACCAAACTCTTCATCTGTAAAATGATATTCAAACGGAAAAGCCGGATTGTATTTCTGGAAAACAGGTGTGATGGCTGCAATGGCCTTACCTGCGGAAACATCGGGCTTAATCCGGAACATTAATGTGCTGGACCAACCCGGATTGTAAAAAAACAAAGCCGGACCCATCGGTTCAAACGGATTGCTCATGATGGTGTTTTCAGTTACACCTACAATGGTAAGCTTTGCTCCCCCACCAAGGTTCACATACTTTCCGATAGGATCTTTCAATCGCATTCTTTTTACAGCCGCTTCGTTAATGAGCACATTGGCTGAATCAATACCCGAACCATCCTGATAGAAATCTCTTCCTTCCTTAATTTTTATATGAAGTGTTTTAAAATAATCTTCACTGGTAGCGATGGTAGCTACAGAAACACTTTCACCGGGCTCTTTACCGGGAAAATCCTCCACCTGCCAGTTTGACCAGATGGAACTGATGGGACTTGATGACTTGGTAACATCCTGTATAAAACCTGTTGCCAGCATTTCTGCTTTCACAACATTATAGTTTTTGGTTAAATCCTCTTTCATATCCACCTGCACCACACCGTTAGGATTAAAACCTAATGGACGTGACTGTACTTTCTGTATTTGCCTGTAAATAACAATAGTGCTTACAATGAGTGCCACTGATGCCGTGAATTGTGCCACTACCAGAATCTTACGTGGAAGTGCAGCATATTTACCCAGTTTAAATGTTCCCTTCAGCACTTTGATAGTGGAGAAGGATGAAAGATAAAAGGCAGGATAAGAGCCGGCAATAATACCGGTTGTTAGAATCACCAGCACACTTATGATCCAGAAATACGGACTGGAAAAAGGTATGCTGATTTTTGATTCAATCAATTGATTGAATGATGGCATCAACAGCAGCAAAAAGAGTAATGCTGTTATATATGAAAGAGCTGCAATAAAAACAGACTCACCAAGAAATTGCAGTACCAGGCTTCGCTTGTCTGAACCGATTGACTTACGCACCCCTACTTCCCTAGCACGCTTTTCACTGCGGGCTGTACTCAGGTTCATAAAGTTGATGCAGGCAATCAACAGCACAAGAAAACCAATAACACCAAACATCTTAATATAATCAATCAACCCACCATCTGCTTTCCAGTTATGAAATTCATTATACAAACGCCATTTTGCAATGGGGTGTAATGCAACTTCACCTTTTGAAGTTGAATCATGCTGCTTAATGAGCCCTCTTATTTTAGACTCTACCTGCTCCTGAGTTACATTGTCGTCCAAAGCCACATACATCTGAAAAGAATAGTTATCCCATTGTGTACGTGCCTGCTTTACCCAACTTTGCCTGTTTTCATAATGAGCAAAACTCATAAAATATTCAAACTGGTTGAAGTAACTGTTCTGCGGTATATCCTCAATAATTCCTGTTACTTTTAAATCAGCAACATTATTCCATCGTACAGTTTGATTCATCGGGTCTTTATCACCAAACAGGCTTTTAGCAGTACGTTGCGTAAGTACAATATTATCGGGCTGTTGTAATGCCATAGCCGCATCACCTCTTAAAAAACGAAACTGAAAAATTTTAAAAAAATCAGGTGCTACTTCAGTTCCATACTTTGTGAATTTGTTGTCGCCCACTTTTAATCCCTGCCTGCCTTCCCAATTGCTCTCGGCTACATGTTTAATGCCTGGAATATCCTTTTTGAAAATTTCAGCAAAGGGCAGCAGTACTGCCGTCATGGTAAATTTCTCGCTTGTATTACCACTAACACCATTTACTATTACCCTGTAAATCTGGTTTTTATTTTTATGAAACTGATCATAACTAAGCTCGTTATAAATCCATAAACCAATGAGTAAGGAAACAGTGATACCGATAGCTAAACCAAAAATATTGATAGCACTGAAGGCTTTATTCTTACGAAGGTTACGCCAGGCAATTTTGAAGTAGTTCTTAAGCATGTGATAAGGTTAAATAGAATTATACCAGAATATTTTCCGTTACCGTTTGTCCATCAAGCATACGGATAATACGGTGACTGTATTTGGCATCATGCTCACTGTGTGTTACCATGATGATGGTAGTGCCCTGCTCATTTAAATCAGTAAGCAATTGCATTACTTCATTACCATTGCTGGAATCAAGATTACCTGTAGGTTCATCTGCAAGAATGAGCTTAGGATTATTAACTACAGCTCTTGCTACTGCTACACGCTGCTGCTGACCACCACTTAACTGCTGGGGATAGTGATTGCGGCGGTGCATGATCTGCATTTTGTCTAATACCTCTTCCACACGCTTTTTTCTATCTGCTGCTTTTACACCCGTATAGATCAGGGGCAGTTCTACATTTTCAAAAACGGTGAGCTCGTCAATGAGGTTAAAACTCTGAAATACAAAACCGATATTTCGTTTACGTAGATCAGCACGTTTACGTTCATTAAAACCAGCCACTTCAATTCCGTTAAATAAAAAGCTGCCGCCATCAGGATCATCTAAAAGTCCAACGATGTTTAATAAGGTTGATTTACCGCAACCGCTGGGTCCCATCACAGCTACAAATTCACCTTCTTTTACTTCAAAAGAAAGTTTGTTGAGTGCCACTGTTTCCACTTCTTCAGTGCGGTAATACTTTTCCAGGTTGGTAATTTTTATCATGTGCTATGGTTTTTACTTTTTGAATTAATTAAAGAAAATAGTTTGGGTTAAGGGTGAACAGTCAAAAACAAGGTGTCTTTGAACATCTGTTTTTTTGAAGCCGGCTTAGATGTATTTGTTTTCTTTACCGACGGTTTTGCTGCATCAGTTATTGATTGGGTTTCGTTGACGCCGGGATCTGTGAACAGAAAAAAGTTAACATGGATTATAAAAAAAGAATGACTCATAAATAAGGTTTAATGATTAATGATCAGTCATACTATTTCTTCAGAATCAGTTCCTGCATGGTTCCGTAATTTTCATAACTGCTGGTAACTACTTTATCACCCGGTTTTAAACCGCCCAGCACTTCATAGAAATCAGGATTCTGCCTGCCAAGTTGAATATCTACTTTATATGCCACTGTTCCGTTCTCATTTACTTTAAATATCCAGTTACCGCCGGTTTGCTGATAGAAACCACCTTTGGGTACCAGCACGGCTTGTGTTTCGTCACTCAATGCTAACCGTATCTGTAAGGTTTGACCACGACGGATGGACTCAGGAATTTTTTCGGTAAACTCCATATCTACCTGAAAGCGGCCACTCACTACCTGTGTGTACACTTTTTTAATTTTCAACTGGTAGGTTTTTCCGGCTACATCACAGTTACCAACAAGGCCTGTAAAAATGCGGCTGATATAATGTTCATCAATATCCACTCTTACTTTATAACCACTCATTACATCAATCTGTCCCAGTCGCTGACCTTTATTTTTATTTTCACCAATTTCTGCATCTAAAGAAGTAAGCTGTCCGTCAACAGGTGCACGTACAATCAAATCACCCACCTTCTTGCGCATTAATGCCAGTGTGCGTTTCATTTGCTCATAACTTTCAGTAGCCTGGTCTACCTGCTGTTTGGTACTTACCGCATCCGTTTTCATAATCTGTTCAGAAAGTTTTTTACGGCGTAACTGGTATTCATATAAATTTTTACTGCTTTGATACTCCTGTGCACCAATCACTTTTTGATCAAACAGCTTTTTATTAAGGTTATAAACACGTTCTGCTTCCCTCAAGGCATTATCAACATCAGCATCCTGATTTTGACGGTTAATAGAGTTCTGCTCCACGTTATTTTTGGCAATCTGCATCTGGGTTAATACATTAAACACCTGTGTTTCCTGATTAGCCAGTTGCAATTCAAGATCGGTATTGCTTAAGCGAAGAATGGGTTGTTCTTTTTTCATCATGGCTCCATCTTCTACAAATTTTTCTTCTACACGGCCGCCTTCCATTGCATCCAGGTAAATCGTAGTAACGGGTAACACTACTCCGTTTACGGGAATAAACTCCTGAAAGTTGCCTTTTTTAATTTCGCTGATAGTGATGCGTTCTACTTCTACATTCAGTTTTGATTTGCCTGAGGTAAAGTAAATACTGCCTGCAATCAAAACCACAATTGCTGTGATACCTGCAATAGTGAGCAGCCGCTTTAAATTCCATTTCTTTTTTTCAATCACTCTGTCCATAAATTCGTTCCTGTATTCGTTAAGTTATTGATGATACGCTGTAACGTATGCCTCCGTTACAGATGGCATAGGTTTATTTACCGGAAATCAATTGTTGATAATAAGAGCTGTCAAGAACCTGTGAAATCCGTGCCAGTAAGTTAAGTACTTGATTTTCATAACGGTTAACATATCAGGAATCAGAAAGTGTTCGGTTTTGATACAGTTATTGTACGGTTTTGATACAACCCGTACAAAAGCTTCCGGAAAAAGAAGAATTAGTTGTGTATGGTAATTGAAGTTGGTAAAATTGTAGTTTGAAATCAAAAAAAAAGTTTGTAAAGGAAAGCGGTTATATGAACATTAAAAACGCATCCATACTTGTAATTGATGATGATACAGATGTGCTCACTGCAGTAAGGCTGTTATTGAAAACGGAAGTTAAGGAAGTAGTTACTGAGAAAAATCCTGAAAACATCCGTCAGCATATCACCCGTCAGCATTTCGACCTGATTCTGCTGGATATGAATTTTAACAGCAGCATCAATACCGGCAATGAAGGCATTTACTGGCTACGCAAAATAAAAGAGCTCACAAAAGAACCTGCGATAATTATGATTACTGCTTACGGTGATATTGATTTGGCAGTAAGGTCATTAAAAGAAGGAGCTGCTGATTTTATGATCAAGCCATGGCACAATGAAAAACTTAAAGACACCATCAGCGAAGCACTGAAGAAAAAAGAATACAGCAAAGCTTCTTCTGCAATAAAAGCCACAGCAGGCAGTTCACCAATCATTGGAGTTAGTGATGCCATGAAAGATATTTTTGTGAAAGTTGAAAAGATAGCACCTACAGATGCTAATGTGCTCATACTGGGTGAGAATGGTACAGGTAAAGATTTAATTGCCACCGCTATTCATCAGCAATCACTGCGGACCAATAAACCATTTATAAAAGTTGATGCCGGCGCATTAACTGAAAGCTTATTTGAAAGTGAATTATTTGGTCATAAGAAAGGAGCGTTTACTGATGCAAGGGAAGACCGTATCGGCAGGTTTGAAGCAGCTGATGGCGGCACTTTGTTTCTTGATGAAATAGGAAATATTTCATTACAGCAGCAGGCCAAGTTGCTTTCCGTATTACAAAACAGGCAGGTGATTCGTTTAGGAACCAACGAACCAATACCCGTGGATATACGTTTAATCTGCGCTACCAATCTTCCTCTAACTGAGTTGGCAAATGAGCAAAGGTTTCGTAAGGATCTTGTGTACCGCATCAATACAGTTGAAATAATACTGCCGCCGCTGCGTAAACGAAAAGAAGATATTCCGCTGCTGGCACAACATTATATGCAGGTGTATGCAGAAAAATACATCAAACCCAAATTAGAACTGGATAAAAAAGCAATTGACAAATTAATGAATCATCCCTTTCAGGGAAATGTGCGTGAACTGCAGTACACTATTGAACGTGCAGTAATTATGGCTGAAGGTGAATCCATCAAAGCAGAAGACCTCATCTTCTCCCCTATTGAACAGGCAAAAGGAGATACAGGTGAAGAACAGAATTTTAGTTTGAGTACGGTGGAAAAAAATACCATCCTGCGGGTAATTGAGAAACACAATGGCAATATTACCAAAGCGGCTAAAGAGTTAGGATTAACAAGAACTGCCCTGTACAGAAGATTATCGAAATATGATATTTAACCGATACGAATGGCGTTTATTCATACGCATTGTACTGCTGGCTGCTGTATTATTTGCAGAGGCCTGGCTGGTACAACAGCAATTGTTTACCTATGCTTTTGTGTTGGCATTACCCATGTTCTACCAGTTGTATGATTTATACAGGTTGCTGAAAAAAGCACAGGATGAAGTAAAGGAATTTGCAGAGAGTGTGCACTACCGTGATTTTTCAAGATACTTTAATGTAAAAACCGCTCCGGCTGAACTGCAACCACTGCGGGAGGGATTTAATGAAATTAACAGCACATTTAAAGTAATAAGCCGGGAAAAAGAAACACAGTATGTATATCTCCAAAAAATTCTGGAGTTGGTAGATACCGGTATCATTTCTTACAATGTGGGCAGCGGTGAGCTTGCATGGATGAATGAAACCTTTAAAAAAATGATGGACATTCCTTATCTCAAAACCATTCATTCATTGGAAAAAAGAGATGAGCAACTGTACCGGGAAGTAATCAGCATCAAAACCGGAGAAAGCAGGATTGCCAAAGCCAGTACAGGTCGCAGCAGTTTTAAAGTATTACTATCAGCCACCGCTTTTCAAACTGATGAGCAAATCTTCAAACTCATTGCCTTTCAGAATGTGAGTGAAGCATTGGATGAAACAGAAGCGGAAGCATGGCGCAAACTGCTGAGTGTAATGACGCATGAAATTATGAATTCTGTTGCACCCATTTCTTCACTGGCCGGTACATTGAAAAACCGGCTTACATTGGCAGCAAATCATTTACAAAATCATGAAGGTGCGGTTGATGACCTTGAACTTGGCATTGAAACCATTAAACGTCGCAGTGAAGGATTATTAAAGTTTGCAGAAACCTATCGTAATCTGAATAAAATAACCACACTCAATGTTAAAAAAATATTGGTGCGTGACATGTTTGAAAACCTGCATCAGCTCATGCAACCTACCTTAGAACAGAAACAGATTGAACTGGATATTATTTTAAAAGACCCGGCCGTAACGCTGGATGTTGATACCAATTTAATTGAACAGGTACTCATTAACCTGCTGGTAAATGCCATTGAAGCTGTAAAAGAAAAAGAGCACCCGGTCATTACCCTTTCAGCACAAACGGCTAATAACAAAACCATCATTAAAGTAGCTGATAACGGCACAGGTATGCCTGCTGAAATCTTAGACAAAATCTTCATTCCGTTCTTCAGTACAAGGAAAACAGGCAGCGGTATCGGGCTGAGTTTATGCAAACAGATTATGCTGCTACATAAGGGCAGCATACAGGTGCAGAGTAAAGAAGGAGAGGGAACCGTGTTTGTATTGATGTTTTAAAATCCCGCCTTCCACCAACCCTTATTATATTTGCTCAATAACAAATTCATCATGCTCAAAATCGGCGTTTTTGGTGCGGGTCACCTGGGTAAATTTCATTTAAACAACTGGAAGGAAATTGAAGGTGTGGAATTAGTAGGTTTTTACGACCCCAGCGACCGTACTGCCAAAGCTGTTATTGAAAAATACAACCTCAAACGGTTTACCAACCCGGAAGATTTAATGGCACTGGTAGATGCGGCTGATGTGGTGGCTCCTACCAATTATCACTTTGATTTATGCAAACTGGCGGTTCGCATGGGCAAGCATGTGTTTGTAGAAAAACCCATGTGTAATACTATGGAAGAGGCCAATGAACTGGTGAAACTGGTGCGGGAGGCCAATGTAAAATTGCAGGTAGGGCATGTGGAACGTTTTAACCCTGCGTTCCTGGCAGTAAAAGACCTGCAACTGAATCCCATGTTTATTGAAGTACACCGTCTTTCTCAATTCAATCCACGTGGCACAGAAGTGAGTGTGATACTGGATTTGATGATTCATGATATTGATATTATTTTAAGCCTGGTGAAGAGTGATGTTAAGCAGGTACATGCCAATGGTGTGGCCGTGATGACAGATACACCGGATATAGCCAACGTACGCATTGAGTTTGATAATGGTTGCGTGGCCAATCTAACCAGCAGCCGCATCAGTATGAAAAAAATGCGTAAGATTCGTTTATTTCAGCGGGATGCTTATATTGGTATTGATTTTCTTGAAAAGAAAAGCGAAATCATAAGAATGCAGGGTACTGATGATAAAGATGCATTTACCTTTGATATTGAAACAAGAGCCGGTGTTAAAACAATTGCAGTTTCCAACCCTCCTGTAAAAGATGTTAACGCTATAAAAATGGAGTTACAGCAGTTTAAAGATGCCATCACTTATAATACACCCACAGCAGTTACTGAAGTAGATGGTTTGCGTGCAATGGATGTAGCACATCAAATTCTAAATAAGATTCAACGCAGTACTGCATACTGATTTTTTGAATGAAACAAAACAACCGAATATCTGTACGCTGGTATGTAGCAGCCGATTGGCTGGCAGCCTTTTTTGGTTGGGGATTGTTTTATTTTCAACGTCGCCTGTTGCTGGGTGAAGCTGAATCATTATTTCAGCAGAGTTATGATGATAAGTTTTTTCTTGGCATAAGTATCATCCCCATTTGCTGGGTTATATTGTTTCATCTTAATGGCAGCTACAGAGATTTATATCATAAATCAAGACTTCAGGAATTAACAAATACGTTCTTTGGCACACTTCTGGGCTGTACGGTTTTATTCTTCGTATTCATTCTGGATGATAAGATTGCCGATTACACATACTACTATAAAGAAGCTGTATGGTTATTTATTCTTCACTTCAGCTTTTTCTGGCTGTTCAGATGGTTTCTTTTACTACGGGTGAAAAAACAATTACACAGTGGTATTATCAATATTAATACTGCTATTATTGGCAATGGCTCCAAAGCACTAAAATTGTATAAAGACATCCGGGAAGCAGAGGAAGAAATCGGTTATAATTTCTCCGGTTACATTCAAACTGATGAACATAAGAATGGACTAAGTAAATTATTACCGCACCTTGGTACGCTGGAACAGCTTCCACACATCATTCACGAAAAAAAAATTGAACAGGTAATTATTGCAACAGACGAAGAAGCAATAATAGAAAAAAGCATTAACCTCCTTAGTGAGCAGGATGTACAAATTAAACTGTTACCCAATACATCTGCAATTCTTTCAGGCTCGGTAAAAACTACAAATATTATGGGTGCTATGCTTGTGGAACTCCATAATAACATGATGCAGGAGTGGCAACTTAATATAAAACGACTTGTAGATGTAGTACTTTCATTTATGGCTATGGTTGTATTATCGCCTTTATTTTTATATGTCATCATACGTACTAAACTTTCATCAAAAGGAACCATTTTTTTTTCACAGGAGCGTATTGGATTAAAAGGCAAGCCCTTTTTCATTCACAAATTCAGAAGCATGATAATGAATGCAGAAGTGAACGGCCCGGCACTTTCAAGCGATAATGACGACCGTATCACATCATGGGGAAAAATTATGCGTAAATGGCGACTGGATGAATTGCCGCAGTTCTGGAATATATTAAAAGGCGAAATGAGCCTGGTAGGTCCAAGACCCGAACGAAAGTTCTATATTGATCAGATTGTACAGAAGGCGCCCTATTACCGTTATCTGCTTAAAGTAAAACCGGGACTTACAAGCTGGGGTATGGTAAAATTTGGTTATGCAGAAAACGTTGAAGAAATGATTGAACGCAGCAAGTATGACCTTATTTACATTGAAAACATATCATTGTCGCTGGACCTTAAAATATTAGTACACACCTTACGTTTAATATTTTTAGGAAAAGGACGGTGAGGTTATTTTTATTTTCACCGCTTTTTTAATAAAAGAAACGAACTTAAACAAACCCATTAAGTGAAATACGCAACCATTCTACCTGCACTCCTCTTTTTTTTTACTGCTACGGCACAAATTTCCTATTGGCAACAACAGGTGAATTATAAAATTGATGTTTCGCTGAATGATGCAGAACACAGCTTAGATGGTTTTGCAAAGATTGAATACATCAACAATTCGCCTGATACACTCCGTTACATCTGGTTTCATCTCTGGCCTAATGCTTATAGAACAGACAGAACCGCCTTTAGCGACCAGCTATTAAAAAATGGCAGAACTGATTTTTACTTTTCCAATAAAGAAGATCGTGGCTATATCAATCGGCTTGACTTTAGGGTAAATGAAGCACGTGTAAAAACAGAAGATCATCCGCAGCATTTAGACATTGTAAAAGTAGTATTGAATCAACCGCTGGCCCCCGGTGCTTCCATACTTATTACAACTCCGTTTCATGTACAACTGCCCAAGAGTTTTTCAAGAGGTGGTCATGTGGGGCAATCATATCAGGTAACACAATGGTATCCCAAACCGGCAGTGTATGATAAAACTGGCTGGCATGAAATGCCCTACTTAGATCAGGGAGAGTTTTACAACAACTTTGGCAACTATGAAGTAAAAGTAACAGTACCTGAAAATTATGTAGTATTGAGCAGCGGTTATTTGCAAAATGAAGATGAAAAACAATGGATACAAAACAGAAAAAATTTTACCGTGCCGGTTGTAAAAACTGTTCCACCCAAACCCGGAACTATTCCTTCCAAAACAAAGCCTGATCCGATTCCTACAGCTAAAGAATTAAAAACGCTGCTTTATACTCAGGATAATATTTCTGATTTTGCATGGTTTGCAGATAAACGATGGATGGTTTTGTATGATACTATTCAAACAAATACAGGAAAAATAATTGAAGTATTTACTGCTTTTGATCCATCGTCAAAAAAAATGTGGGCAAACAGCACACTATTTATTAAAGAAACCATTCGCTTTCGGAGTAAACTTGTGGGTGATTATCCATACACAACAGTGGCAGCAGTAGAAGCAAAGATGGGTTTTGAAGGAGGAATGGAATATCCCTGCATTACCAGTATTTCACCCATAAAGAATGAACAGGCGCTTGAAAGTGTAATTGAACATGAAGTAGGTCATAACTGGTTTCAGGCAATGATCGGCAGTAATGAACGTAAACATCCGTGGATGGATGAAGGCATTAATTCCTATTATGACAAACGGTTTGATAAAGAAGCCAGTCGTTTTAAAGCATATTGGTTACATGAAGAAAAAGATATTTTTAATGAGAAAACACTTTTAAGTTTTTTATATCAGCAAAAAAAAGACCAGCCACTAGGCACACCGTCCGACAGCCTGACAGCATTAAACTATGGTTTAATTGCCTATACTAAAGGTGCTGCCTTTATGCAATTGCTGGAAAACAAATTAGGCAAACCTGTTTTTGATAAAGCCATGCAGCAATATTTTGAACAATGGAAATACAAACATCCTTCACCCGATGATTTAAAAGCTGTTCTTGTAAAGGTAAGCGGCATTAATCTTGACAAGGAGTTTGCGCTGCTTCATCAAAAAGGGCCACTGGTGCAGCCATCCAAAATCAGAATAAAATTTAAACCTATGATTGGTTTTGGCAATGACAGTACCAGAACCATTATTGCCACTCCCTTTCCGGGTTATAATACAACTGATGGTGTAATGATTGGTGCAGGTATTACAAACTATACATTGCCATTATCAAAATTTCAGTTTCTTGTTGCACCCACTTATGGTTTTAAAAGCAAAGAATTAAATGGCCTGGGCAGAGTGTCTTACACCTTTCAACCAAGAAAAACATTTGAGCGCATTACCATTGCATTCAGCGGTATGCGATTTAATGCAGATAATTTTACTGACACAGCTAATAACACCTATCAGCTGGCCTTCAGAAAATATGTCCCTTCCATAAAATTTGTGTTGAAAGAAAATAATCCGCTCAGCACCAGAGAACGTTTTATACAATGGAAAACGTTTTTGTTTAATGAAGATGATTTAGAATTCAAGCGTGATACCTTGCCTGGTGGATTTAGAATCACCAGAATTACAGAGCAACCTGTTAATCGTTATTTGAATCAATTACGTTTTGTTATACGTGACAGCAGAGCACTCTATCCATACAATGCAGAACTACTTGCAGAACAGGCAAAGAATTTTGTACGTATCGCATTTACCGGTAACTATTTTTTCAATTATAATGAAAAGCAAGGTGTAAATGTGAGATTTTTTGCAGGTAAGCTTTTTTATACCGGAAATATTACGAATACGCAACGTTTTCTTACCAATCGGTTTCATTTCAATCTAACGGGTGCTAATGGTGCCGAGGACTATACTTACAATAATTATTTTGTTGGCCGGAATGAGTTTGAAGGTTTTGCAAGTCAGCAAATTATACAGCGGGATGGTTTCTTTAAAGTACGTACGGATTTATTAGCCGCAAAGGTGGGTAAAACAGATGATTGGCTCACGGCTATCAACTTTACTTCAGACATTCCTGACCAAATTAATATTCTCAATGTGCTTCCGGTAAAAATTCCTTTAAAAGTATTTCTGGACATTGGTACTTATGCAGAAGCATGGAAACAGAATGCAGCATCAAGCCGCATTGTATATGATGCCGGTTTTCAACTTTCGTTATTTAAAGATGTAGTAAATATTTACGTGCCCGTTTTATACAGTCGTGTGTTCAGAGATTATTTTCAATCTTTTATTCCTGAAAAACGATTTACAACAAACATCAGTTTCAGCATTAACATTCAAAACATCAATTTAAAAAAGCTTGACCGGCAGTTACCGTTTTAATGACATTGATTCAATACATATCAAACAAAGCCATTGATAAAAATAAATGGGATGCCTGTATTGAGCAATCAGCAAATGGTTTGGTATATGCTTACAGCTGGTATCTGGATGCTATGAGTAAGCATTGGGATGCCTTGGTGCTGAATGATTATGAAACGGTGATGCCGCTTACCTGGAATAAAAAGTACGGTATTTATTATTTGTACCAGCCATGGTTTTGTGCATCGCTGGGTATTTTTTCAAAGAAAGAAATCTCAGCTAAAACCATTGAGCAGTTTTTAAACGCAATACCACAAAAATTTAAGTACTGGGATATCTCATTAAACCATCACAACTTATTTGCAGTTGAAAATTTCCCGTTGAAAGAACGGATGAATTTTGTATTACCGCTGAATAAGACATATAATACAATTGCTGCCAGTTACCGCACCAATCTCAAACGCAATATTAAAAAAGCTGAAGCAGCTTTGTTAGAGGTGAAGAAAAATATACCACTGAAAGAAATTTTATCGCTGGCAAAAGAAAGCATGCAACGTATTGTACCTATCAGTGATGATGAAGTAAAACTTTTTTCCAAAGTATTTAAGAAAGCGCATCAATATCAAAAAGCCGAAACATGGGGCATCTATCTCAAGAAAGAATTATTAGCCTCTGCCGTATTCTTACATTCTCATAGTCGCTGGTATTATATTTTAGTAGGCAATCACCCCAATGGAAAAACTATAGGTGCATCGCATTACCTGATTGATCGCTTCATTCATGCACATGCCGGCGAAGCGGTAGTTCTTGATTTTGAGGGAAGTGATGTGCGTAACCTCGCCTTCTTTTACAGCAGTTATGGCGCTAAGGAAGAAAAATATCCGGCATTGCGAATAAATAAGCTTCCGAAAATTTTAAAGTGGTTAAAGGATTAACGAAGTGCAGTAACAAATCCTTCTAAATCGTCAGGTGAAACTAAAATTTTTTCACTTTCAGTAGTTATTAGTACCAGTTTGTCCATTCTGGATACGTACCAGGTCATAGCTCCGATTTTTGAATTGGAAAATTTTCCAAAATAACCAAACAAGCCTCCTACTCCAAAGGTCCGTACAGCACCGTCAACAACCTTTTTATTAATTATATCTACCTTTTTAATTGCAGCTCGTGAAATAAAAACCGTACCTGCAATTCTGTTAATTGCTAATTGATCGTTTGTAACAGTATACGAAACAGGTCGGTACACATATACTAGTATAAAAGCAAGTATAATAATAACAGCCAGTACAGGCAGTACTATCATTTGTTCAGATAAGTATACTCCCATTAATCCAATAACAGAAAGAAAAAAAATGCAGCATATTGCAACTGTAAATATTTTTACCTGTTTATCAGGTGATGCACTGAATATCATCCTTTTAAAATAGTTTCAGCAATTATTAAATCAACCGGATTGGTAATCTTAATATTGGAGTCTTCACCCTGCACTAACGTTATTTTCAATCCAAATGCTTCCACCACATTAGCTTCATCTGTAAACCGTTCTTTGTAATCAATGGCAAAAGCAGATAATAAAATTTTACTGTGAAAGGTTTGCGGTGTTTGTACCAGCTTTAAAGAATTTCTGTCTACAGGTTCATTACCTTCCTCTGTTATTTTTCGTACACTATCCCTGCAATCAATAACAGGAACAGCACTACCCGTTTCAAGGGCAGTATTGTAGCATCTTTGTATCAAATCTGTACTTACCAAACAACGTACACCATCATGCACAAAAATGATGCTTTCTTCTTCAATTAATTTCAACCCGTTGCTTACGGAATGGAAACGTGTTTCACCACCTTGTGTAATCATAATATTGGAGGCATCAAAATATCCATCTACTATTTCTCTTCCCAGTTCCAAATGCTCTTCGGGCAGTACAAGAATGATTTTAATATCACTAAATGCATTCTGAAATGCCTGAATGGTATAGTATAAAACGGGCTTACCCTTTAGTAATAAAAACTGTTTGGGAATTTCTGTACCCATTCGTTTTCCTGAGCCACCAGCTACAATTACTGCGTATTTCTGCATGCGTCAAAGATAAGTGAGAGTAAGAAATTGTGAATGAAACGATTCCGAATTAGCATAAAAAGCTAAGTCCTGAAACCGGTAAGCGATAACATTTTCTATTGATAGATGGCGATAGTTTTCTCACCAGTACTTTTTTGCATACCACGATACATTCCCACACTGTTAAATACCATTGCAGTATTTCCTTTTGCATCTACACCAATCATTCCACCTTCTCCGTTAATCTTTACAAGCTTATCCATTGTTACAATTTCCATTGCCTGCTGCAATGAGCATCCCTTGTATTCCATCAAACAACTTACATCATAAGCAGCCACTGCTTTAATAAACAACTCGCCATGACCCGTGCAGGAAATAGCACAGGTGTTATTATTAGCATAGGTACCTGCACCAATGATGGGCGTATCACCGATGCGGTTGAAATTTTTATTTGTCATACCACCCGTGCTGGTAGCTGCAGCAATATTTCCAAATCCATCACAAGCTACAGCGCCTACTGTTCCAAATTTTTTTTCTTTATCTGCCGAAGCTTCTGCGAAGGCAGACAACTGCAAATTGTGGTCTAATGCAACAGTATCTTCATTCTTCACCAATTGCCATTGTTCATAACGAAACTGTGAAAAAAAATAAGCCTCCTCTTCTATTTGCAGCTTGTTCTGTTTTGCAAACTGTAATGCACCTTCGCCACTCAGCATAACATGTTCACTTTTTTCCATAATCATTTTTGCCAGCAACACAGGATTCTTTACGTGCTGCACACAGGTGACAGCGCCCGCCTGCATGGTGTTGCCATTCATGATGGAAGCATCCATTTCATGAGTGCCTGTTTTGGTAAATACAGAACCACGACCTGCATTAAAGAGTATGCAATCTTCTAATGAAACAACAGCAGCTGTAATTGCATCCAATGATGAACCGCCCCTTTCAAGAATTGTGTACCCGGCAATTAAAGCTTCATCCAAACCTTTTAGGTAAGCTGCTTCAAGGTCGGGTGTTAAATCCTTTTTTAAAATAGTACCGGCACCACCGTGTATGGCAATTGAAAATTGTTGCATGTAGAGTAGAAAACTTAATTCAGCAAATGTACACACTCTTTGAGCAAACGCTCTTTGTTAATTGCAGCAGTGCCTACTTCTTCACATACCAAGCCGCCTGCGATGTTTGAAACCGCTGCCATAAGATTCGTATTTTTTGTGGCTGCATATACAAGTGCAGCAGTGGCAATAACGGTATCACCTGCGCCGCTCACATCTGCAATATTGCGTATATGCGAAGGAAGGATAGCACTTTCTTCTCCGTTTTTATAAAACACACCTTTCTCAGAAAGTGTGATGAATGAAATATGATGATGTAACTGTGCTTTTAATTTTTCATGAATATCATTGAGTGCTGCTACATCTGTACCGCTTGCAATGATGTTAAGTGCATCTTTTACTTCTTTCAGGTTCGGTTTAAAAATATCAACGCCTGTATAAGCAAAAAAGTTTTTACGCTTGGGATCAACGGCAGTAATGATACCATGATGTTTACACAGCTCAATTGTTTTTTTAATTACCAGCTCTGTGAGCACACCTTTGTTATAATCTTCAAGAATAATGACATCCGGTTTTTCCTGAGCAATAAAAGTTTGTAATGCAAGAATCAAACGGTTTTCATCTTCATAACCCAGATCGGCTGTTGTTTCTGTATCCACCCGCATCATTTGCTGGTTGCGGCTGATGATTCTTGTTTTATTAGTTGTGATTCGTTTACTGCTGCTGAGTAAAAAATCGGTTTTGATATCTTTTGATTGCAACAGTTGCTGCAGTTGCTTAGCATCTTCATCATTACCCGTTACACTCAGCATACTTACTGATGCGCCGAGTGATGCCAGATTTAAGGCTACATTTCCTGCTCCGCCAATACGGGCTTCTTTTTGCTCCAGTGCAATGATGGGCACGGGTGCTTCAGGTGAAATGCGTTCTACTTTTCCCCACAAATAGGAATCCAGCATTACATCACCAATAACACCTGCTTTAATCGTTTGAAACTGCTGGAAGAGTTGTTCAAAATTCACCATCGTGTTTTATTTCTTTTGCGAAGCTACGGCAATATAATAAACGGGAATACCGAGTAATACAATGATTAATCCCGGCCACGTAAAATTAGGCTTGTAAATGATGAGCAGTATACAAAAAGCAATGCCCATAATCATGTATAAGAAAGGAAGTACCGGATAACCAAAAGCTTTATATGGACGCTCCGCATCAGGCATTTTCTTACGAAGAATAAAAATACCCGCAATCGTAAGCACATAAAATATGACTACTACAAATGAAACCATATCCAGCAAATCACCATATTGACCACTCAAGCATAAAACGGCTGCCCAGATACATTGCGCCCACAAAGCCCATTGTGGCACTGCATTATTATTCAACACACCTGCAGGCTTAAAAAACAATCCATCCTTAGCCATTGTATAATACACACGTGAACCTGCCAGCACCAATCCATTGATACAACCAAAGGTTGAAATCATAATCATCACTGCAATTACATAAGTTCCAATATTGCCGAAAATTTCATTGGCGGCTGCTACAGCCACACGGTCCTGTTTGGCAAATGCAATACTTTCTTCTCCGCCGTTTAAAGGAAGTACACTGATGTACATGATGTTTGCAGAAACATAAATAAGTGTTACAATCAATGTTCCCAAAAACAAACTCAAACCAATATTGCGTTTTGGATTTTTGATTTCACCTGCAATAAACGTAACGTTATTCCATGCATCACTGCTGAAGATGGAGCCTACCATGGATGCTGCAATGGCACCCATCACTGCACTGCCTGCCACACCAGCTATTACACCTCCTTCACTCAGCTTATTCATTTGCCATGCGTTTTCCCAATTGGCATTCCATATTTCTGCTTTGGCACCAAGTAATAAACCAAATACAATCAATCCAAACAATGAAACCAACTTGGTAACAGTAAAAATGGTTTGAATTGTTTTACCTCCATTTACTCCTCTGGTGTTAATGTATGTGAGTAATACGATGACAGCAATTGAAACCAATTGTGCAGGATAGAGTTTAAACCATCCTATCTGCATTAAAATATTTTCATCTTTAATATCCAATGCAGGAATAAAATAACCTGTGAATTTCGAAAATGCCACACCTACTGCTGCAATGGTTGCCGTTTGAATAACAGTAAAAAAACTCCAGCCGTATAAAAAACCAAACAATTTGTTATAGGCTTCTTTGAGGTATACATATTGTCCGCCTGCCTTGGGAAACATAGCACTAAGTTCACCATAACTTACTGCAGCCACCAATGTCATAAATCCGGTAATGAGCCACACTGCAATCAACCATCCTGCACTGCCTACATTGCGTGTAATATCAGCACTCACAATAAAAATACCTGAACCTATCATACTGCCTGCTACAATCATAGTAGCATCAAGCAGTCCTAATGTGGGTTTAAATTCTGTTTGCGACATGAAGAAATCTTTCGTTATTAATGAAACGAAAGATAAGCATTAACATGAAAACAAGATGGAGATTTTAAAAAGCTTTACTGCTTCTTTTTTGTTTTGTTGTATTCTTCGTTCAACCCTTTTATAACTTCGGCTGTAATGTTAAACGTAGTATCCTTGTAATAAAGTGTAGGGTTTCCTTCCTGTGTGGAAAAAATGAAATCGTATTTTTTATCGGCATTAAAGATTTTCAAATATTCATTAATACGCTTTTGAATATCATCTATGGCTTTTGCCTGACGATCTAAATGCTGGCTTTGCAGAGTTTGCTGACGCTGACCTATTTGCTGATACCTGGTTTGATACTCCTGCTGAAACGCTTCTGCATCCTGCTGGGTAATGGATTGACCACGTTTTAAAAATGCAACACGATCGTTTTCAAGCTTATTTAAATCGCTCTGAATTTGATTATCAATTCGCTGCTTATCAGCTTCTATTTCGTTGTTTTTAAGTTTAAAGAATTCATATTGCTTCTGTATGGTATCTAAATCCACATAAGCTACACGAATATGACGGGCCGAATCATTGGGGTTATTGGTTGCTTTATTTACAAACGATGAAGGCTTGCCTGTTTTAGATGTAAAATGTAATACAAACAGCACCGCCACTGCAGCTGTCAAAACATATAATAGAATACTCTGAAATCCTTTCATAACGGGCAAAGTAAAGCATTCAACTGCTACTCAGCAAATTGAATTGAATTTTAAGAAGTCATTAACACATGGAACTTTCAACCAAAAAAAAAGCCCCGGCTTTAAGCCGGGGCGATTCTGTTTTTTTAAATTATTCTGATTACTCTTCATCATCAAAACTCATTGCTTCTTTGGTTGTTAACAGCAATTCATATTCTTCTTTACTGCCCACAATCATGTTTTCAAACTCACGCAAACCTGTTCCTGCAGGGATAGCATGACCGGTGATAACGTTCTCTTTCAAGCCAAGTAAGTAATCAGTTTTTCCTTCAATTGCTGCTGTACTCAACACCTTCGTTGTTTCCTGGAAAGATGCTGCAGAAATCCAGCTTTGTACACCTAACGATGCTTTGGTTATACCCAGCAACACCGGTTGTGCAGTGGCAGGATGTGCATCACGCACTTCAATCAACTTCTTATCAGCACGGCGGAGCACACTGTTTTCTTCACGCAAATCACGAAGGGTGATGATTTGACCCGGACGGAACTTACTATCGCCCGGCTCTGTTACTACTTTCTTATCAAAGATGCGATCGTTCTCATCAATAAATTCAAAGCGATCTACTAAGTCTTCTTCTAAGAATTTGGTATCACCCGCATCAATGATTTCTACTTTCTTCATCATTTGACGCACGATAACTTCAATATGCTTGTCGTTAATCTTTACACCCTGTAAACGGTACACTTCCTGTATTTCATTCACCACATATTCCTGTACAGCAAATGGACCTTTAATAGTGAGGATATCACCGGGAGCAATCTGTCCATCACTCAATGCACTACCGGCTTTTACAAAGTCACCTTCCTGTGCCAAAATCTGACGGGTAAGAGGAACGAGATATTTCTTCGTTACTTCATCTTTACTTGTAACAATGATTTCTCTGTTACCACGCTTGATAGCACCAAAAGAAACCACACCATCAATTTCAGAAACCACTGCAGGGTTACCGGGGTTACGGGCTTCAAACAATTCCGTAACACGTGGAAGACCACCCGTGATATCTTTCAATTTACCCAATACACGTGGAATTTTTACCAGCACCTGACCCGCTACAACTTCATCTCCTTCTTCCATTACAATGTGAGAGCCTACAGGAAGGTTGTAAGATTTCACATCTTTACTTCCTTCAACAATTAGTGCAGGTATCTTAGTCTTATCCTTTGTTTCTATTACCACTTTCTCTCTGTGTCCTGTTTGCTCATCAGCTTCTTCACGGAAAGTAATGCCATCAATAATATTCTCAAACTTAATCTTACCGGCAACTTCAGCTACTACTACGTTGTTGAATGGATCCCATGTACACAACACATCACCTTTCTTAATTTGCTGACCTTCTTTTACAGCAAGGGTAGCCCCGTAAGGAATGTTATTAGTGATAAGAATACGGTCGTTTTTCAAATCCATAATTCTTGCTTCACCTGTACGACCGATAACAATCTGTACTTTATCACCTTCATTGTTTGTAGTTGTTACCGTACGTAAGCCATCAAACTGTACTGTACCATCAAACTTAGCAGGCAATGCACTTTCTACTGATGCTGAACCTGCAACACCACCCACGTGGAAGGTACGAAGCGTTAACTGTGTACCCGGCTCACCAATGGATTGTGCGGCTATGATACCTACTGCATCACCTTTTTGCGCAATAGCACCTGTTGCCAGGTTTTTACCATAACACTTCACGCACACACCACGCTTGCTTTCGCAAGTCAATACAGAGCGTATTTCAACTGTTTCAATACCTGATTCTTCAATTTTGCGTGCAACAGCAGGCGTAATTTCTTCACCGGCTCCTACAATCAAAACATCAGTTTGAGGATCATACACATCATGTAATGAAGTACGACCTTCAATTCTATCGCTCAATGGTTCAATAATATCTTCATTATCTTTTAATGCGCTTGTAGCTATCCCACGCAGTGTACCGCAATCTTCATCATTAATTACCACATCCTGCGCCACATCCACAAGACGACGGGTTAAGTATCCCGCATCCGCAGTTTTCAAAGCCGTATCCGCAAGACCTTTACGGGCACCGTGTGTAGAAATGAAGTAATCCAATACGCTCAAGCCATCCTTAAAGTTAGAAAGTACAGGGTTCTCAATGATTTCACTTCCTGTGCTTCCGCTCTTACGGGGCTTGGCCATCAAACCTCTGATACCTGCCAACTGTTTTACCTGCTGCTTACTACCACGGGCTCCACTATCCAGCATCATAAACACGGAGTTGAACCCTTGTTTATCCGTAGCCATTTCACGAATCAATGTTTCTGTTACACGTGTATCCACACGGCTCCAGATGTCAATGATTTGGTTATAGCGTTCGTTGTTAGTGATAAGACCCATGTTATAGTTATCCCACACTTCACTTACTTCACCTTGTGCGTTATCAACCAACTCTGCTTTGATTTCAGGAATGATCAGGTCGTTAATGTTAAACGACAAACCACCCTGGTAAGCCATACGGAAACCGAGCTGTTTGATATCATCCAAAAACTTCGCAGTCTTTGGAACGTTTGTGATTTCAATAATATCACCAATGATTTCACGAAGGTTCTTCTTTGTTAATACAGCATTTACAAATCCTACTTCTTTAGGAACATGCTGGTTGAAAATTACACGACCTACAGTTGTTTCTATCAACTTATAAACCAATGTATCGTTTTCACGAACATTTACCTTTACTTTAATCGGCGCATGTAAATCCACACGACCCTCATTGTAAGCAATGATTACTTCTTCAGCAGAGTAAAATGCTTTGCCTTCACCTTTTACAGTTTCAGTAGCCGTTGATTTCTTAGCTTTTGAAATATAGTACAAACCTAGCACCATGTCCTGTGAAGGAAGCGTGATAGGTGTACCGTTTTGCGGGTTCAGAATGTTATGTGAAGCCAGCATCAATAACTGTGCTTCCAATACTGCAGCATTACTCAATGGTACGTGCACCGCCATCTGGTCACCATCAAAGTCAGCGTTGAACGCTGATGTAACTAACGGGTGCAATTGAATGGCTTTACCTTCAATCAACTTTGGCTGGAACGCCTGAATGGATAAACGGTGCAGTGTTGGGGCACGGTTAAGCATTACAGGATGTCCCTTCAAAATATTTTCAAGAATATCCCAAACAACAGCTTCTTTCTTATCAACAAGTTTTCTTGCAGATTTCACTGTTTTTACGATACCTCTTTCAATCAACTTACGAATGATGAATGGCTTAAATAATTCAGCAGCCATATCTTTCGGTAATCCACACTCATGCAATTTCAATTCAGGACCTACTACGATTACTGAACGGCCTGAGTAATCAACACGCTTACCAAGAAGGTTCTGACGGAAACGACCTTGTTTACCTTTCAACACATCACTCAATGATTTTAATGCACGGCCACCTTCTGCTTTAACTGCATTTGATTTACGGCTGTTATCAAACAAGGAGTCAATCGCTTCCTGTAACATACGCTTCTCGTTACGAAGGATTACTTCAGGAGCTTTAATCTCCAACAAACGCTTCAAACGATTATTACGGATGATTACACGACGATACAGGTCATTCAAATCACTTGATGCAAAACGACCACCATCCAGAGGCACTAACGGACGCAATTCCGGAGGAATTACGGGAATGTATTGCATCACCATCCACTCAGGGCGGTTGGTGATATTTAAATTCGCTTCACGGAAAGCTTCTACCACACTCAAACGCTTTAAGGCATCTGCCTTACGTTGTTGAGAAGTTTCATTAGCAGCAGCATTACGTAAAGTGTAGCTTAAATCATCCAAATCAATACGAGCCAGTAAATCATGCACTGCTTCGGCACCCATTTTCGCAATAAACTTATTGGGGTCTTCATCAGGCAGGTATTGATTATCTTTTGGTAAGGTATCCAGTAAGTCCAGATATTCTTCTTCCGTAAGCAAATCGCCTTTGCTCAAATTTTCTTTTACACCACCCTGTATTACTACATAGCGCTCGTAATAAACAATCGTCTCTAATTTCTTAGAGCTCATACCCAGCAAATAACCAATCTTGTTGGGCAATGATTTAAAATACCAGATATGCACTACAGGCACCACCAGTTTAATATGGCCCATACGCTCTCTGCGCACTTTCTTTTCTGTTACTTCCACACCGCAGCGATCGCACACGATGCCCTTGTAACGTATACGCTTGTACTTACCGCAGGCACACTCGTAATCCTTTACAGGTCCAAAAATGCGCTCGCAAAACAAACCATCACGTTCAGGTTTGTAAGTACGGTAGTTAATTGTTTCGGGCTTCAACACTTCACCAAAACTGCGTTCCAGGATAGTATCGGGAGACGCAAGACCAATGGTAATTTTTGAGAAAACTGGTCTTTGACGATTGTCTTTTTTGAATGCCATATTACGTTTACTGTTTGTAGTTTTTTGTTTTTTGTTACCAGCGACGTCAACATGTTTCATCTTCAGTTGCGTCGCACTCTTGTACTTCCTTAACTCTATTCAACAAACCTTCACATTTTAAAGTTCCTATCAAAAGCAAGGCTGTGCGTTGAATTCTCCCACTTGGGGGGAGTTAGAGGGGGCTTTATTCCTGAAACTTCAAGTCCAATCCCAATCCTCTCAACTCATGCACCAATACGTTGAATGATTCAGGTACGCCCGGTCTTGGAATGTTGTCACCTTTAACGATGGCCTCATAAGTCTTAGCACGACCAATGATGTCATCAGATTTAATAGTGAGTAATTCCTGAAGAATGTTGGATGCACCGTATGCTTCTAGTGCCCACACTTCCATTTCACCAAAACGCTGACCACCAAACTGAGCTTTACCACCCAGCGGCTGTTGTGTAATGAGTGAGTAGGGTCCGATAGAACGGGCGTGCATCTTATCATCCACCATGTGGTGCAGTTTAATCATATAAATGATACCCACTGTTGCCTTTTGGTGGAAACGCTCACCTGTTTCACCATCATACAAATATGTGTGACCAAAGCTTGGTAATCCTGCCTTTTCAATATTGCCTGCAATTTCTTCAACAGTAGCACCATCAAAAATCGGTGTAGCAAAACGCAATCCTAATTTTTCACCTGCCCAGCCAAGAACTGTTTCATAAATCTGACCCAGGTTCATACGGCTTGGTACACCCAATGGGTTCAGTACAATATCTACAGGAGTTCCATCTTCAAGGAACGGCATATCTTCTGCACGCACAATCTTAGCTACAATACCTTTGTTACCATGACGACCCGCCATTTTATCACCTACTTTCAACTTACGTTTTACAGCTAAGTACACTTTTGCAAGCTTCAACACACCTGCAGGTAATTCATCACCAATCGAGATGTTGAATTTCTCACGCTTGTAACGGCCGAGTTCTTCGTTGTACTTTATGTTGTAGTTGTGAAGCAACTGATTGATGAGTTCATCTACATGTGCATCACCGGTCCATCCCAAAGGATTTACGTTTTGGTAATCAATACCTGCCAGGTTCTTTGGATTGAACTTCGCACCCTTACCAATCAATACTTCACCAAAGTTGTTACTCACACCTGCACTTGATTTGTCTTTCAACAAGCCCTGCAGTTTACCCAGCAATAACTCCATCAAATCAGTAATATTCTTTTCGTGAATCTTCTCTACTTTTTCAAGCAATGCTTTTTCACGAATCTTGCTGTTTTTGTCTTTCTTGGCACGCTGGAATAATTTCTTATCAATTACCACACCTTCTGTTCCGCTTGGTGCTTTGAGTGAAGCATCTTTTGCATCACCGGCTTTATCACCAAAGATGGCACGTAACAACTTCTCTTCAGGAGTTGGGTCACTTTCACCTTTAGGAGTGATTTTACCAATGAGGATATCACCTTCTTTAATGGCAGCACCAATGCGGATGATACCGTTTTGGTCGAGGTCTTTTGTAGCCTCTTCACTTACGTTAGGAATATCAGGAGTTAATTCTTCTTCACCCAACTTGGTATCACGCACTTCCAGTTCATATTCTTCTACGTGTACAGAAGTAAACAAGTCTTCACGTACAATCTTTTCATTGATAACGATGGCATCTTCAAAGTTGTAACCTTTCCAGGGCATGAACGCTACTTTCAGGTTACGGCCCAGTGCCAGCTCACCATCCTTAGTAGCATAACCTTCTGTTAAGAAGTCACCCTCTTTTACTGCTTGTCCTTTAGCTACACAAGGCTTCAGGTTGATGCAAGTGCTCTGGTTCGTCTTAATAAACTTCGTGAGTTTATAAACCACTAAGTCTTCTTCAAAGCTCACCATCTTTTGTTCTTCGTTACGGTTGTAACGCACATGTATTTCATTCGCATCTACATACTCTACTACACCTGTACCTTCTGAAGTTAACTGGATGCGGCTATCACGTGCAGCCATCGCTTCCAAACCAGTACCAACGATGGGCACTTGCGGACGTACCAATGGTACTGCCTGACGTTGCATGTTTGAACCCATCAGGGCACGGTTGGCATCATCATGCTCTAAGAACGGAATCAACGAAGCACTCAAACCTACAATCTGGTTTGGCGCTACGTCCATATATTCAACCTCTGCTTTATCTAAAATCGGGAAGTCACCACTCTCACGTGAACGCACTTTCTCTTCAGATAGATGTCCTTTTTCATCTACTTCCACATTCACCTGTGCAATCTTGGCTGTATCTTCTTCTTCAGCGCTCAGATATGTCAACTTTTTGAAATCAACTTTACCATCATCTACTTTACGGTAAGGCGTTTCAATAAAGCCCATATCATTTACTTTGGCATGAACGCACAAAGTAGAAATCAAACCGATGTTTGGACCTTCAGGAGTTTCAATCGTACACAAACGACCATAGTGACTGTAGTGTACGTCACGAACCTCAAAGCCTGCACGCTCACGACTCAAACCACCGGGACCTAAAGCTGAGATACGACGCTTGTGGGTGATTTCAGAAAGCGGGTTGGTTTGATCTAAGAACTGTGATAACTGTGATGTACCAAAGAAGGAGTTGATTACTGAAGAAAGTGTTCTTGCATTAATCAAATCCACAGGTGTAAACACCTCATTATCTCTTACGTTCATTCTTTCACGAATGGTACGTGCCATACGTGCAAGACCTACCCCAAACTGAGCATACAACTGCTCGCCTACTGTACGTACACGACGGTTGCTCAGGTGATCAATATCATCAATCTCAGCTTTAGCATTCGTTAATTTAACGAGGTACTTAATGATAGAGATGATATCATCTTTTGTTAATACTTTCTTCTCTTTAGGGAAGTTTAAGTTGAGCTTGCGGTTGATTTTGTAACGACCAACTTCGCCCAGGTCATAACGCTTATCACTAAAGAATAATTTATCAATAATACCACGGGCCGTTTCATTATCAGGAGCATCAGCACCACGTAATTGACGATAGATGTGCTGTACCGCTTCTAACTCACTGTTAGAGGTATCTTTATTTAATGTGTTGTAGATGATAGCAAAATCGCCACTCACCTCTTCTTTCTGAATGAACACGCTCTTCACTTCCATTTCGCTGATCATTTCAATCGCTTCAGCATCAAGAATAGAATCACGCTCCAATACCACTTCGTTACGCTCAATGCTCACCACCTCACCGGTATCTTCATCCACAAAATCTTCAACCCAGCTACGGAGAACACGGGCAGCTAAACGCTTGCCTTCATGCTTCGCAAGGGCTTTCTTTTCAGCAGGCACTTCATCAGCCATGCCAAAGAGTTCCAATATGTCTTTATCCGTTTCAAAACCTATGGAACGGAGTAAGGTAGTTACAGGGAATTTTTTCTTACGGTCAATGTAAGCATACATCACATTGTTGATGTCAGTTGCAAACTCCATCCACGCACCCTTGAAAGGAATGACCCTTGCAGAGTAAATCTTGGTTCCATTTGGGTGAATTGATTGACCAAAGAATACGCCGGGTGAACGATGCAACTGAGAAACTACTACACGCTCAGCTCCATTGATTACGAACGTACCACGGGGCGTCATGTAAGGGATGTTTCCGAGAAACACATCCTGAACAATGGTTTGGAAATCCACATGCTCCTCATCGTTACAACTCAAACGCAGTTTGGCCTTGAGGGGAACAGCGTAGGTTAAGCCACGCTCCATACACTCATCAATGGTGTAACGGGGCGGGTCAATAAAGTAATCGAGGAACTCCAGAACAAAGATGTTACGGGTATCAGTGATAGGAAAGTTTTCCTTAAACACTTTAAAGAGACCCTCGTTGTTTCGCTTATCAGGCGTTGTTTCTAACTGGAAAAAGTCTTTAAACGATTGAATCTGGATTCCCAAAAGATCAGGAATTTCCGCCAGGTTCTTCACTTTTCCGAAATTAATTCTCTTGTTTGCTGCAACTCTTGATGAAGACATATGTTTCTAACCGGTTTTTTTGTTTGTGCACACGAATAGCTCCTGTCTTTTTGCAAAGACGAGATAAATTGATTTTCAGTTATTTATGACTGTAATTGGGCGCCAACTTGCTATTCAGCCTAAATTTAGGGGGGCAAAGATAGGGAGATTGTGTGTTGGAAAAAAATTTGTAGAGAGGGAATTTGGAAGAGTTCTTAACGCATTGATCACAAAAAACCGCAATACCCGAAAATTCCGGAAATACAAGTTGGGCGTGCCCTCACATCCACAGCACAAATGCCCCGCTTCGTTCGGCCGGGCTTTCCGCTATTACTCCTCGGCACAAAGCCCTGCACAAACCTTCACCTGCGGGGTAGCCGCTGCAATCCCTGCCCGACTTAGAATAAGGCGGGCCTGCCCGATAATATATAATTAAGTGGGCTTCACGTAGATCAGCGGGTTAGTAATCGGTACTATCCCTTTCAGCAGTTAACTACTGCCCGCACTGTCATAAAACATAAACATATAAAATACTGGTTTAAATAAGACCCCGGGCAATGTCGTATGCTTTTAAATTCGAAAATTTAATTCGTTGTTTCACTGCGTTTGAATAACCATTTCCTCATTTTAAACAATACAAAGTATGAAACAACTACTGCTTGTTCCGTCATTTCACAAATTCATCGCTGTTTCTGCTAATGGTAAACGCAGCACCGCATCAGGCAAACGTTTATCCGCTGGCACCCTTCAACAATACAAGATGGTAGTGCAGTACCTGCAAAATTTTGAAAACACTTTACATCAACCCATACGCATTCAGCTACTTTACAAACAAACACAACGTCAGTTTCAGAAAGAAAAGAATTATTGGAAAAAAATCAAAAACATGTTTGAACAGTACCTGCGCAAGCAACACAACTGTCTGGATGTATATATTGCTGCGGTATTTAAAGTACTCAAAACGTTTTTCAACTTCCTCCTCAAAGAAAAAGGTCTTCCTGTAGGAGAGTTTCACCTACAGTTTCGTTTCCCCTCCTATCAATATCAACCCGTTCTAATTGACACCATTCAGTTACAAAGGCTCATTCATGATACCGTTTTTCGTGAATCCTTACAAAAACACCTCGCCCAAAGTCTTGATCTGTTTATTACAGGCTGTTTGGTAGGATTGCGTTATGTTGACCTTATTAATCTTAAAAAAACAAATCTTTTCCTTCTTAACAATCAATACTATCTGCAGGTGCACACAAAAAAAACAGGCACACAGTTAAATATTCCACTCCCTGGTTATGCAGTTGATATAATTGAAAGGTTAAAACAAAAAAAAGGAGTTTTCCTTTTTAAACGCATCTCCAATACCAACTTTAATCTTCATCTTAAAAAAATTATGAAACAGGCAGGCTACACCACTACCCTCCCTAAAATGCGTTATTCTGCAGGTCGTTTAATTGAAATAAAAACAAAAGCGGGAAATAGCTTTCGCTTTTACGATCACATTTCTTCACACACTATGCGTCGCACCGCCATTACAAACCTTCTAATACTGGGTGTTCCGGAAATGGTGGTGCGTAAAATCTCAGGTCATGCAGCAGGTAGTAAAGAATTTTACCGCTACATTTCATTGGCACAGGATTATACCAATCAACATTTAACAATTGCGTATGAAAAGCTTTTAAAGCCAAATAATTAATACATTAAATAGGTTCATTTTTACATATTTCTGTTATTTTTAAACCATCAAAGGTTCTTTGAAAATAAGTACTGGTAAGGGTATGCAGTAATTTCATTACTATCCGTTCGGCTTGACGATGGCGGGGATAAGTTCGAAAGCAGCAAACATGCTTGACAATAAGTATGAATACAATGGAAAAGAAAAGCAGGAGAAGGAGTTTGTTGATGGTTCAGGGCTTGAATGGTATGACTATGGTGCAAGGATGTATGATGCGCAAATAGGGCGGTGGCATGTTATAGACCCAATGAGTGATAAGATGCGGAGATATACGCCATATAATTTTGCATTTAATAACCCTATACGTTTTATAGACCCTGATGGAATGACACCTTTTGATATAATTCTTAGAGGTAGTGGACAATTTATGCAGCAAACTTTTAATGATTTACAAAGGCTTTCAAATGTTCCTTTGACATTATTACCAAGCGGACAGGTAGTACAGACAAATAATCAGTTTTTTACAGCTGGTCAGGGTCAGACAGGAATGATAATTGTTCCGTATGCTCCTGGTTCAACATCAGGTAAACCCGAAACTTATAAAGGAACAAATTTGCCAATCCCAAAACCAGAAGGTACGAGTGTAGTAGTTGATTTAATTAATAATAGTAATACAACTAACATAGTCGAAACTAAGGGTACAAATGAGACTATACCTACAAATAAAGCGAATCAGGATAATGCTTTAAACGGCGTAGGAACTGATGCAACAATTAAATATAATCCATCGTATAAAGGACAAAAATTTGAATCGTCATTTTTTGACCCTGGAATAAAAAATGCGGATGGTTCTACAGGACGTCCCCCTTTCATTGGATTAGGGCATGAAGGAGGGCATGCAAGGGAAATTGTAAATGGAGTTGCAAATGTAGATTATGAGCGATTCTTAAGAGACCCTGACACGGGTAGGCATGGAGTGTTAAATAAAAGTGAGATAAATATTAGAAAGAATGTAGACAATAAAATCCGTGCAGAGAACTTTCAATTGTTAAGACCTATTCCAGGAGTTACTATTTTTTAAATAGCATAAAATCGTGTATGAAACACTTATTCATATTTGGAGGAGTTTGTATTCTTCTCTCTTGTGTGTCGGAAGAAAAATCATTATTTAGCATAAATTATTCAAATAATCGGTATGACACAAGTTTCATTTATAAATGGGATAGTATAACTAAGCAATCCCTGCTTTTAAGCTATGCCTCTGAAAATTCTGAAAGAGGTAAACATGCGTATAAGAATTTGCTTGATGCTTTTGAAGACTATGGGTATTATTCTGATTCTTTAAAAAAAGGGTTTTCAATAAGGGCATTGTTTGTTGAGCAGGTTTTTAAAAAAAATATGTTTGGTTTTCGTGAATTTTTAATTATTGAAGAAACACGCTCTGGTGAATCCATTAAAACTTATACATATTTTCTACCGATAAAAAATAGTCTTATAGATTCCATTTATTGTTTTGCCTTATCAGATAAGGGTAAATGGTGTTTGTGGAGAAACCTTTCTTCTGAGCGTACATTATCTTTTAAGTACACCACTCTTTATACAAGTAAAGTGGCGTATGGCAAAGGTGAAAATTTAAACAAATTGATTTTTTCGGTTATAAAGGATGAAAAAGTAATAGCCTCTGAAGTTTTTCCAAGAGGTACTTTATCTGATAAGAGTGAGTTGTCAATATTAGTTAGCTTTCTTAATCGAATTGAGTAAGACGATGTTTATTATATGCTATCCTGCATACGCTTTTTTCGCCGCTGTTGGTGTTCCCCCTCAGCCGATAAAAGAACCAATGATGAAAAACAGCACACCGCCCTCGTTGTGTGCCTGCCTGCCGGCAAAGGCAGGTTTTCACCAACGAGGAATTCAAAGCATTTTGATTAAATTACATGTTGTAAAAGTTCTTTGAAGAGGCAAGAGTTGAAATCCGTTCGGACTCACAATGAGCGGAATATCCAGCAAAGCAGCAACCAGAATTGAAAACAAATACAAGTACAACGGAAAAGAACTGAACAGTAAAGAATTTACAGATGGAAGTGGGTTAGAATTATATGATTTTGGTGCAAGAAATTTTGACCCGCAGATAGGTAGATGGCATACAGTTGACCCGAAATCTGAACAAATGCGTCGGTATTCTCCGTACAATTATGTATTTGACAATCCATTAAGATATATAGACCCTGATGGAATGGCGCCTGCCGATAAAATTCTTTATGATAAAAACGGTACAGAAATAAACCGTGTAAAAGAAAGTGGGCCCGACAAACATTATGTTGTAGACCCAAAAGGTAAAACTCAATGGATTACAACAACTAAGGTAAATGGTGAGGTTTTTTCCGAGAATAAAGTTACTGCTACACAGGTTGACGCTAAACCTACTATAACAACTACAAACGAAGCAAATGTAGAACCCACAGATCAATCTACAGATAAAACTACTACAGTTGTAGGTATAACAACTGATATACTTGAGCAAGGAGTACAACAAGGTGCAAACTTAGCATCAAATGTTGCAAAGGGAGCTAATGTTGGTAGCGAATAAGCGGCACAATTAGCCGGTTTATCTAAACAGGCTGGTGCTTTAGGTAATGTTTTAAAAGGAACTGGGGTAGTAGCTAATGCTGTAGGTGTTATATCTGCTACTGCGACGTTAATTAATAAACCAACAAAGGGAAATGCAACAAGGTTATTTGTTCAGGGTGCAGCAATTGGTGTTGCATGGATTCCTTTTGTTGGTTGGGGATTGTCATTGAGTATAGGTATAGCTGATGCAATTTGGGGGGATGATTTTTATAAATGGATTGATAAGCATTAAAATATGATTTTAGATTATTTATATTATAAGTTACATCAAGCGACACTTAAAGGGTCTTTAAAAGATGTAGTAACTATTGCGGTAGCTTCTTATATAGGCTGTTTGGCAGCCGCAAATTTACTTGTACTGAATGCTTTCTTATCTAAAACTATTAATATCCCCTTTCTGTTTTCAAATAAAACTCTTGCAGGTGTTTTTTGTTTAGGTTTAATTGTAGTAACTAAGATTTATTATAATGAAACAAGAATCGAAAATGTATTGAAAAAGCATTCTAATGAAAGTAAAAAGCAAAAAATTAAAGGAAATATTTTTGTCTCATTATATGTTGCAGTTTCTTTTTTACTGATTTTTGTAGTTGCGTTTTTTAAGCCTGGTCAATTAAATAATTAAACATAAACAGGAAAGCCTCTCACTAAGAGGCTTTCCTGTTTATAATTTAAATCTGCTGGTAACTAACCCCTTTCAGGTGCAAGCGACCCGCTTGTGCCGTAGAAGGAATTCAAAGCATTTTCATTAAATTACATTTTGTAAAAGTTCTTTGAAGAGGCAACAGTTGAAATCCGTTCGGATTAACAATGAGCGGGATTAGTAGTAAAGCGGCAAACAGTTTAGATAATAAATTTGAGTATAACGGGAAAGAAAAACAGGAGAAAGAGTTTAGTGATGGAAGTGGGCTTGAATGGATGGATTACGGCGCAAGGATGTATGATGCGCAGATAGGTAGATGGCATGTGATAGACCCGATGAGTGATAAGATGAGGAGATGGAGCCCGTATAACTATGCCTTTAACAATTCTATACGATTTATAGACCCTGATGGAATGACACCTGGGGAATTTTTAAATGAGAAAGGTGAGAATATAGGAAACGACGGTATTGATGATAAAAAGGTTTACGTAATCAAGACAACCAAAAAAGAGTTTGATAGCGGAGCACCATCTGCTGGAATTTCAAAGGATGATGCAAAGGCTACTGAAAAATTTATAAAAGAGAATTCCGGTAATAAAGAGGCATTTAAAGCTAATAATATTGCATACAAAAATAGTGTTGAGATCGAAGGGAAGCAGGAGACTCGCCAAGCTATGGTTAATATTGTAAATCAGGACAATGGAAAGGGCGGAACCAGTGCTGCTAATAATAGAGAATATGGTGGAGTTATAAAATTAGATGGCTCTGTGGTAGAATCTCCTCCTGGACCTGTTTCAGACCCAACTAAAAATGCAAGTGCTCCCATTAATCAAACTTACTTTGACTTTCAATCAACTTTTCATTCTCATCCTAGCGGAAAAGTTTCTCCTATCAGTTCTTCCAGTAATATTGTCGGAACAACAACTTCAGGTTCTTTCCAAAATGCCCCCTCTAATGATCCTGGAGATATTGGAAATAGCGGTGGTAAAGTAAACTATGTATTTTCTAGAGGTAACGGAATGGTATATATCTATAACAATACAGGAGTTATTGCTACAGTTCCACAAAAATATTTTGTTACACCTAAATAAAAAAAGTAATGAAGAAAATAGTGTTCTTAGCCTCAGTAATTCTTACTCACTCCTTATCTTATGGTCAAAATCAAAATAACTATTATAAGATAATGATTGACTCGGCAATCGTTATGCAGACGGCAGCATATAAGCCCAATATATATTTGATTGATGAACTAAACCAACCTTTTATTATATCCTCCGATAAGTTTCAAAAGAAGTTTAGATACATAGCATTATTCAAAAAGAGAAATAGAAAGCAATTAAAGAAAGGAATTAACGCTTGGAAAATTTTTCCTGTACTAAATGGTAATAAGTTAACGATTGATATAGTAGATTATAGAATTACTTATAGGAGAAATAATTATGCTTTTGGAAATGGAGGTGGTGCAAAAGTAATTTTTGAATATTCTTGTAATGAAAAAAAATGGATATTGCTTGAGTCTAAATGGTTAGGTATATAGACTTCCTCCCAGCTATCCGTAGTGTTCCAAACAAGTAAAGCTGGTAGTAGTAAACGATGAGTAAAGAATAAAAAGCTGAAGGCTGTCTGTAGTTTGTAACTACAGACAAGATACATAGCAGTACAAAAGCCAAAATTTTCTTGCTCCTCCGAGTGACAAATAAAATTAGTTCACAGGCGATATAAGTGCAAAGAGCCCATATGCTGTGGCCTCACGACTCGACGTAATACGAAAACTATAGTCCATTACAAACTATTTATGAGTTCAAACCATTTTGATTAAATTACATGTTGTAAAAGTTCTTTGAAGAGGTAAGAGTTAAAATCCGTTCGGCTTGACAATGGCGGGGATATCTTCAAGGGCTGCTAACGGCTTAGACAATAAGTATGAATACAACGGTAAAGAGAAACAAGAAAAAGAGTTTAGTGATGGTGCTGGTTTAGAGTGGTATGATTACGGGGCGAGAATGTACGATGCACAGATTGGGAGATTCTTTACGCAGGATAGGTTTGCAAAGAAATACTATTCATTAAATCCTTATCAATACGGAGCAAATAACCCAATGCTTTTTGTAGACATCAACGGCGATTCGCTTCAACTTGAAGGAAAGCAAACTGCAATTGATAAGTTTACTGAGGTTTCTAATAATTCTTTAGGGGGGTTTTATATAACAAGTGTTGATAAGGATGGTAATGTTAGCTTAAATAAAACAGATAAAGAAGGAAAAATGACTAAAGAACAGGAGGCATTCTACAATGATCTTTCTGCAATAATTGATCCCAAAAAAGGGATGACTTTTGTAGTCTTAAAAGAAAGTAGCGAGTCTGTTGTAGTTGGTAGTTATTATCTCTCACAGATTGATATTGACGATGTTAAACAATTTGATGGGAAGCAGGGTGTAACGGCAGGGGGAGCATTGATTCATGAGCTAATTGAGCAGCAAACTAAACAGTTGAATTGTTTACCGGATACAAAACTTGGATATGATATAGCTCACAGTGATGGAGTCGGAGCTGAGAATAGATCAAATGGTTCTACACGTAATATGTTATATCAAAAAGATGTGGGGCAAACTGATAATCTTGATAGATTTACAGGCACAACAACTTTACAATACCAACAAAATGGGAAAAACTTGTATGTATCAATGACTATAGTAAATAACAATGTTACTTCTGTGCAAACTAAAATTGAAAATCCAAAAAGGAAATAATCATGTGGAAAATATTAGCTTTTTTCTTTATACTTTCATTTATTGATAGCAAAGCTGAAAAATATTATGACAATAATAATAAGCCAAAAGTCGATACTTTTTTTTATTATTATAAAATACTTGATTCGTTATCTTTAAATCACCCGTATGATACTTCTGCATTATGCATTAAAGCAGTTAGATATATGGAAAGAACAACGGGAATTATTGCTAAAGCAGATGGTAACTATATAGGATGGCGCTATTTTACGAGAAAAGATTTGCTTTTGTGGAAAAAAAGTTATGAAAAAAAACAGTTAAGAATAGGCGATTTACTGAAAAATAGTTAATGATTTTTTTGCCTTTTTCGCCGCCGTTGGTGTTCCCCACAGCCGATAAAAGAATCAATGATGAAAAACAGCACACCGCCCTCGTTCGGTGTTTTCACCAACGAGGAATTCATAAGCACATAGCTACATGAAAAGCTGTAAATTGTAGTATCACAAGCTCCATGATACAGACAGAACACCATACGCAATTTTTCACTGCTACTATTTTAGAATGGAAACATCTACTGGCTGATGATACGTACAAGGAAATCATAGTTAACAGTCTTCGTTTTCTGGTAAGCGAAAAACGTGTAGTTGTAAACAGTTTTGTAATTATGAGCAATCACATTCACTTAATATGGCAGGCTGTTAATGGTTTTACACCTCAGCAAGTACAGCATAGTTTTTTAAAATTTACCGCACAGCAAATTAAATTTAATTTGCAAAGAAATAATCCGGAATTACTTGAAGCATTTCATGTAACTGCTGCCGACAGGGAGTACCAAATCTGGGAACGTAATCCCTTAAGCATTGACTTGTTTAGTGATCATGTGTATTTGCAAAAGGCAGATTATTTACATTACAATCCTGTAGAAGCAGGATTGTGTGAAAAACCTGAAGACTATTATTATTCCTTCTTTCTCCGCCTAGTGACAAATAAAAGTAGTTCACGGGCGATGTCTGTGCCAAGAGCCCATGTGCTGTGCCTGCACGACTCGCCGTAATACGAACACTACAGTCCATTACAAACTACAGATGAATTCAAATCATTTTGATTAAATTACATTTTGTAAAAGTTCTTTGAAGAGGTAAGAGTTGAAATCCGTTCGGACTCCCGATGAGTGGCATCAGTTCAAAAGCAGCATCTTTTGGAAGTCCATCCAACAAGTTTAAGTACAACGGCAAGGAAGAACAGCGGCAGGAGTTCTCTGACGGTTCTGGATTGGAATGGTTAGATTATGGTGCACGGATGTATGATAACCAGATTGGCAGGTGGATGGTGATTGACCCGTTAGCAGAAATTAGCAGAAGATGGAGCCCCTATAATTATGCGTTAAACAACCCAATTCGTTTTATAGACCCAGACGGAATGGCGGCATGGGTTCCAGATGCTCAAGGGAATTTAATTGCAGAGGCGGGAGACAATGAACAGACACTTGCGAAGTTTCTTTCTATAAGTGAAAAAGATGCTGCTAAATTAATAAGTGGTCAAAATTTAAAGAGAGAACAAATTACAACAATTGAAACCAACCCAATAGATGCTACCAAAGATATTGTAACAACGCAAGGAGATGTTGAAGCTGGGCAAAACTTGAAATTGGATAATGTTTTTACTAAATCAATAAAGAACTCCACAAGTGATTTGACATTAGACGCAGCTATTGCAGGTACATCTAAAACAGGAGCTACACCCGAAGACAATTATAATTGCTGGGGTTCGGCAATATCTGGTAGTCAAGGTCAAGAAATTAAAGTAGGAGTAGGAATACCAGACCCAAAGACTTTTGACTCAAAACTATCATCAGATTATACTCCAACAACAGAAGCAAATGCACAGTTTGGTAAGACTGTATTACGTTTTGCTGATGCAGGTAATAATACTCAGCATGGTGCAGTTTTTTATGGCAAAAGTCAAGATGGTACAACTTATGTTTATACAAAAAATGGCTGGTATCTTAAGCCTGAAGTGATGAAGTTATCAGATTTGCAAACCAAAATTCCAAGCTATGGTACAGTTCAAGGAATTAACCCTTCTAATAGTGGTTATTACCAGCCTAAAACTCCTTAGTTGTGGCAGCAATAAAGGAATAACAAGTAAGCAGAGCCAAACCGCAATGACAGAGAAAGAAAGTCAAATGAAGACGAATGATACATTGTTTTTGTCAATTAAAGATTACAAGATTGTATCGTTAACTGATAATGTTTTAGACATTGAGATAATAAACAATCAATTAGTTTCTTTGATTAAAAATGTAAAATATTCTACAATAAAAATTGAACTTCAAGAAGGTGATAGAATTGCAAAAGGTAATGATTTACTTAGTTCTTCTATTCCTAAAGAGTGTGATTATTTTTATCCATTAGATAAGGGGTATGTATATTTTGTAAACAACAGAATTAATATGCGGAAAATAGCGAGATAATAAAGCTGTTCTATTTGTCCGTGGTAAAATGATATATAAAGAATACAAAAGCCGCATTGCTGCGGCTTTTGTATTAAATGGCTTTAAGCTTCACATTTTTGATAAGAGCATCGAGTGTATAGAGAATGTGCTTTTTATCTTCATCGGGGAAGGAAGCAATATCATTGAGCCGTTTAAGCATGGCAGTATCTTTAAGAGCATCCTGTTTTTTAGTCTCACCGAGTAAGTAGCCCCCCTATAGTGCAAGTATGCAGGGTGTTATAAAAATAGTAAGTCTGGCGCAAGAGT